>Ga0182739_1000223_pt1 | contig 97136 bp, 70 predicted proteins | sample eDN5th30CBELigBY_FD_128873 | JGI IMG/M metagenome (GOLD analysis project Ga0182739, IMG submission 128873) | Enriched backyard soil microbial communities from Emeryville, California, USA - eDNA 5th pass 30_C BE-Lig BY (version 2) (version 2) | ecosystem: Environmental > Terrestrial > Soil >...
CCGAGCGTATGGATTCAGGAATTTTGAGAATTACCGCCTGCGAGTCTTGGCTCAATGCGGGTGGAATGGTGTGATTAACCGAGTGTGATGAATGCCCTGATCCCCCGATAATGGGGAAGAGCCTGATTAACCGAGTGTGATGAATGCCCTGATCCCCCGATAATGGGGAAGAGCCGAAGAATGTCCAGATCCCCCGTTTATGGGGTAGAGCCTAGAGCCTGATTTAAAAATGGATTTTTTGGTGGGCGGTACTGGGTTCGAACCAGTGACCCCTGCCGTGTGAAGGCAGTGCTCTACCACTGAGCTAACCGCCCAAGTCTTGATTGATAAGGCTTTTCTTGCCGGGAACGGCCGCTATTGCTGGTCCCGATTCGCCTATTTTGTCCCTTATTTGCTCCATGCATTCGCGCAATGGGCCGGCAAGCGCCGTATAAGGGCCACAAAACTTAGAGCAAGAGAGTATAACAGATTTCCACAGGAGCAACCGCAAGCCGCCAAAGCATCAATCGATGCCGATGCGGCCCCCCTGACCACCCTTGCATCGCCTCCTATCGCACTGGCAATTCCCATTGTTGATTCGGCAATTCAAGTATAAAGTTTCCATCCAGCAATAATCCATATCAACGAGACAACAATCCATCGGCTGGTCCGGACAAGAGCAGCCTGGACCATCGTGCAAAGCACTGGCAGGAACGATCCATGAACGGCGGCACCCTCTTCGCTCTCGCGCACCCGTTGGTCGTCATGCTGATTGGAGTCGCGGTTTTGGCTTTGTGGCGCGGTGATGCGCGGCGTCCGCCTTACCTGCTTTACTTCGGTCTGAGTTACCTGGCATACAGTTTTGGGGTCAGCGCGCAAATCCTTTTGGTGCCAACGAATCACGTGTTGAATGTTGTCTTTAGCGGCATGATGTATTTATTTGCCACGATGTTTTTTGCACGGGGCCTGATCAGCCTTTCGGGTGCAGCATATGAGTACGCAATACCTGCCGCAATCATCATCTTGTCGCTTGCATGTCGCCTCTATTTCGTTCAAGTCGAGGACAATGGAATAATGCGGGCAAGCCTGCTGCACGGATCGATCTTTTTGCTTTTTCTTCATGCCGCCTATGTGGCGCGAAGCTTGCGCAAAGGCTTGCTATCCGAAAAAATCACCTTCTACTCTTTTATCCTGTTCACTCTTACCACGCCGCTTAAATTGCTGTTTGCGTCGGCCCGTCCAGTGGGAAGCTATGGCTTCGACTTCAGCAGTTACTGGGCAGTCACCACCATATCGATCTACGCCTTCGCCTTGATATTCGGCCTGGCGCTGATCATTACCATCATCCAGCGCAACCAACTGGCAAAAGAGAATATCGATGAAAACCTTAGCCTCATCAGCCACGACCTACGGGCGCCTCTGGCAACCATCGTAGGGAACCTGCGTCTGCTGCAGGAAAACGCCACACCGGAACAAAGGGCGCATATGCAAGCCATCGAGCGCAGTACTCAATACCAGAACTCGCTGATCGACGACATTATCGCGGGCGGGCAAGAAGCCCGCCCACTGCAGATAAACCCCGAGCTCATGGACCTCAGGCCCTTCCTTGAGGAACTAAGCCTGCATGGCCGGACATGGTGTAGACAAAACCACAATACGTTCTCGCTTGATGTCGCCACAATCTTGCCAAGCCAGATTCGCACCGATGGCCGCCGACTGAAACAGGCGCTGCTCAATCTGCTATCGAACGCCGCGTTGGCAACACACGAAGGCCGCGTGAGTCTGCATGTAAAAAGCGTGGATCAAGGACAAGGGCTGGCCCGCATCAGCTTTGAAGTCCACGACACGGGGCACGGGGTGGAGGTTGAACACCAATCGCAATTGTTCGAAGCTTATCAGCGATTCGATCAGCAACGCCCAGGGACCGGCCTGGGCCTGTATATCGCTCAACGGATCGCCCACAATCTGGCAGGCACTTTGGACGTCAAAAGCCTGCCCGGCAAAGGCAGTTGCTTTTCACTGACGCTGAGCGTTCCCACCCTGGAGTCAGACTCTTTGCCCAAAGGCTGGCAACCGACGGCGCTGGACGGCACAAATCCTGAACCACCGGACAGCGGGATTGAGGGCAGTCAAAGGCAACCAGCCGCACCGCCATGTCACAATCCCCCGGAAGACCTCCGCCAACAACTGGCCACGTACGCATCCCATGGCCGTTATAGCGACATCCAGGACTGGATCAACTTGCCGGCACTGCAAAACCCCTGTTACCTGGACTTTCGGACAGCGGTGCAGGCAGCACTCGATGACCTGGATTTCGACCGGCTCCAGGCGCTTGCGCAAAGCAAGGATAGCCGGAGCCTTTAGAGTGCAGGCGGGTGGTACCGGGTTCGAACCCGTGCCCCCTGCCGTGTGAAGGCAGCACCCTACCATCGAGCCAACACATCAGTCGGCGCTGCGACACTTGACCAAGTCGGAAATTACTCGAACTTGCCCAGCGTAAGCGTCAGGTTCGTCGTCTTGGTGGCGATGATCATGGGTTGCTGATCTCCGACGTCATCGTAGGCGAACCCGTACGCCAGGCCGTTGGCGCTGTACTCGTGAAAATGCTGAGCCCAGACATTGCTGGGGATGGCGGGCGGATAGCTGGCGCTGATGGGCGGGGCGTAGCCGCTGCCGACGTCGATGTTCAGCTCGGTGGTCGTGCTGCCGATGACACCGCGGTTGAATCCGGCAAGAATGGCCTTGCCGGTATTTTTGAGATCGGTCAACAAGTCTCCGGTTTGCGGCACGCCTACGCCTGTCATCGTACCGTCGCAATCCAGGACGTTTTGGGTCGTGATGTCGTTGAAAGTGAACTGAACTGCCCCTGTTCCCGAATTGTCTTTATAAAAATCCAACGTCTTGCCATCCGCCTGAACCTTTCCATAGTATGTCTTTTGCAGCGCATTGGAAGAGCACGTTACGGCCAGCCAACTATTCTTCCAGTTGGCCATCGCACTGCTGATGACGGCATCCAGATAGGTGCTGGTTGCAATGCCCGGGGTCTTGGAGGGCGCCAGCGCGCGCAACTTGTTGCTGGTATTGGCGCTTGGCGGATAGGCATCGGCATCCACTCCGGAAGTCGGCATTTCGACCGACGTATTGAACGGCGCACCCAGTTGGGCAAGATCGGCCAGTATCTCAGACCGCTTTTTGTTGTACAGGCCTTGCGGGCTGCCCTGAACGTCGTTGCCGGTAGCGCTTGCGGATATGGGAAAGCCGTATTGATCGACCTGCGTCGTGTTTATATACAGCAGCCCGTCCACATCGAACGAGAATTCCAGCCAATCATAAAAACAAAGCGCCCCTATGCCGCCTGCCGCAACGACCGGCGTGGTGTAGCCGTCGACCTTTCCCGAAGCGGAAGAACTGCCGCCGACCCTGGGCGTAAACGGCAGCAAAGGTTTGCCCACCGAGATCCAGATGCGCCCGCTGAATGCGGCCGGCCCCTTGCCGAAGCCCGGGATATTGATGCTGTTGAAGCTGGTGAGATCGGCCACTGCGGTGGCGCCGGTACGGCTTAGCGAAATGCCGTAGTTGGCCCAAGGGGCCGGGTAATTCTGTTGATAGGCCGTACCCGACAGGCCGGTTTGAATTTTCGACGAATCGGTGATCGTGTTGTCGCTGGTCGACATCTCGACGGGGCGGCTCTGCGTACCGTCGTAGCGGTAGAAGACCTGGCCCGGCACTTTGACCAGACCGGTGATGTAGGCATAAACAGGAATGTCGGCGGGGATTCCCGTGGCATCGACGCTGGCGTCGACCAGCAGCTTGTTGGTGCCATCCACGGTTCCGCCCGAACCAGAAGACTGGCCAAGGCTGGCGCCAAGACCGCCGCCCGAACTCCCGTCGCCGGAGCCGCCAGGACAGCCGGTCAGCAAACCAAGCAGCCCCGCTGCGCCCAGACTCTTGAAAATGACACGCCTTTTCCCGTTGAACTCAGCCATTATTGGCTCCTCGTCAAATATGCATATCCATGCTTGGCCACAAGCGGCCTTCGCAGCACAACCACTGAACTCATACTCGATTCGGAACCCTGGCTCAGCCTTGCAACAGGCCAGCAAGAAAATTCAAAATCCAATTATTCGTGACATTATATTTCAAAGAAAATAGCGAGTCGAGCACCATGATCCATCCCTACGGCCGCCCGCATCAACGGATCGGTGCGTAGCCGGTCGTGATCGCTCAAATCTTCCTAGAACCCGCTCTGGCGGATGATCACCCCGGCCAGGGCGCGCAGCCAGTGGGCGCCCAGCGAATAGCGGCCGCCCTCGATGACGATCTTGGCCGACTCGCTGCGCTGCGAGCGCGGCGCCGACTCCAGCCGCATCCGCACTCGGTACAGCGCATGTTCGACTTCATGCTTATCGTTCGCGGTGCTGACACGGATACTGCCGCCGTGGGCGGCGTCCAGCATCGGATTGGGCAGCGTCACGGTGCGCGCGGAATCGATCTCGACAACTCGCGCCAGCAGCGGCTCGAAGCTGTCCGGCACATACACGCGGGCCGGATCGCCGATCCGCACGTGCTGCAGGCCGTCCTGGTCGACGAAGGCTTCTGCGTACCAGGTACGGCCGGACACCAGCATGCCCAGTTCCTGGCGGGTGTTCACCCAGACGCCCGCATGCACCAGCGGGTCGAGATCGGTCAGCGTGCCGGAAAACGGCGCCACCAGCTCCAGACGCTCGACTTCCTGGGTGGCGCTCAGCGCCTCGGCCTGCTCCTGCCGCAGCCGGCTGCCCAGCAGGCCACGCTGCGCGGTGCCCTGCTCGGTCACGTCGGCGTGCCGCAACTGTGACCATACGGTGGCGCTGGCCGCCTCGGCCTGGGTGCGCTTGGCGCGGGTATCGGGCGACTCCAAGGTCAGCAGCACCTCGCCGGCCCGTACCGGGCCGGCCGGATGGATGTGGCTGACCCGGGCGGGAAACGGCGCATACAGCGCCTGGGTGGAGCCGGCGCGGACCCAGCCCGGAGCATGCACCCCGTGGCGCAAGGGCACGAACACGAATGCTCCCACCGCCAGCAGCAGACCCAGCGCGATCAGGCGCCTGCGCAAGACGATCTCGCTGCGCCGGCGCCACCATACTCTGAATTCGGAATAAATAGGCAAGAGAATAAACCAGGAGATTTCGACGCAAAACAGGAATATTCCAAGCGCCTTGAAGAAATACAGATAGACGCCGACCGCGATGCCGGCGAACACGGTCAGGCGATACAGCCAGACGACGAATGCGAACACCGTCAGGAAGCGCTCCGTGCGGCGCGGCAGTATTTCCGGCAGGGGCTCGTGCCAGCCCAACAGCCAGTTGCGCAGGAAGCGCCGGCCGAAGGCGAAGCAGCGCATGTGCAGATTGGGAATGTCCAGCAGGTCCGACAGCACGAAATAGCCGTCGAACCGCATGAAGGGGCTGGCGTTGATGGCCAGCGACAGAACCCAGGAAGTCGTGGCCAGGAAGAAGAAGGCCGAACGCAGGACTCCGTCGTCGACCAGGCTCCAGCACAGGGTGGACAGCGCGGCGATGCCGATTTCCGTGGTCATGCCGGCGGCGACGATGGCCAGGCGCTTGCGGTGATCGGTCAGCTTCCAGGACTCGGACGTGTCGGTATACAGCATCGGAAACATCACCACCAGCGCCAGGCCCATGTGGGCCACGCGCACCCCGTAGCGGGTAGCGGTAAATGCATGCCCCAGCTCGTGCATCACCTTGACGAAGGCCAGCGCGGCCATGTAGGCCAGCACGCCGGATGGCGTGAAGCTGTCCTGGAAGCTGACCAGGAACTCATCCCACTGGCGCGAAGCCAGCACCAACCCGGTAACGGACAGCGCCAGCACGAGCAGCGCGAACGCGCGCGTGTAGATGAAGCGGACGTAGGGCAGCGCGGCCGCCAGCCAACGGTCGGGTCGCACCAGCGGAATGCGGATGTAAAGGTAGTGGTGCAGCAGCCAGCGCAGGTCGCGCCGGCTGTGGCTTTCGGCCATTGCCGCAAGCCTTGCGCTGGCCTGCGGCGTATCGGCGCGCAACAGGAAATTCTGCTCCAGGAATTGCAGCAGGGCCGCAAGCGACTGCGCGTCGGCGGCCAAGGTGGTTTCGGCGTTGAGCCGGGCCAGCAGCGCCGAGCCTGAGTCCTGCCAGCGCGACAGCATCTCGAATTCCAGCCAGCCGATGCGATAGAAGCGGTTGACCACGGGATCGTGGATCATCCATGCCGGCGAGCCGTCGCGATTGTCCGCCGCGGGAAACAGGATGAGATCCTCGCGTAGCGGCGGCAGTGGCTGCGCCGACGGCATGGTCTGCGCCAGGCCGCCGGGCAGGTCGCCCGGCGGCGGCAGATCCCGCGGATCGGGCAGCGCCAGCGTATGGGCCGTCACAGCCCGCTCCATTGGCGCACCGAGGCCAGCGGTCGGCGCAATAGAAAATAGACCATCGGCACGCGCTCGCCATATACCTTGGCGGTGCCCTTCAGGCCTATGCGCGCCAGGCGCTCGCTGCCCTGGTCTATCGTGCCGCGCAGCCGGTACGAGGCGACTCCGTCGGGCGACAGCACGGCTTGGTAGCTGGTCTGGGTGAGCCGCGCCTCGATGGGATGCAGCGGCGCCACCTGCAGGAACATGCGGATGCGTGCGCCGTGATCCAGTGCGATGGCGTCGGCCACCGGCATGTACAACATCACGCCCGCATCCTTAGGGTCGGCCAGCTGCATGATGCGCTCGCCCGTGGAGACAGGCTTGCCCTGCCAGTCGTTGACATCGCCGAAGACGGCAATGCCGTCGCGCGGCGCCACTACGTCGATGCGCTTGAGCTGGTCCTCCACCGCCTGCAGCTCGGCGCGCTTCTCGGCGATGCGGCCCTGCAGGACGGCAACCTCGCTGCGCGCCTTCTCGTCGCCGAACGCGCGCTGCTGGGCCGACAGCAACTCAGCGGCGGCCACCTCCAGCGCTCGCAAGGCCACTTCGCGCCGGTTGCGCAACGTCGTGTCATCCAGCGAAAACAGCCGCTGGCCGGCCTTGACCTGCTGGTTGGGCTTGACGTAGAAGGTCTTGATCACGCCGTCCAGCGGGGCGGCCACGGCCAGGCCGTCCAAAGCCACGATCTCGGCGGGCGCCAGGGCTGCCTGACGGATGGGCATGGCCAGCAAGGCCGCGACCACCGCCAGGGCGATCCAGAGCTTGCGTGTGCGCGGCAGCCGGCGCACAAGCGGCGTGCGGCGCACGTGCGTCAGCGCCCAGGCGCAATACGACCAGGTCGACTGCAGCCGCGCAATCGTCTGCAGCGAGGCGCCCGAAGGCGCCTCTTCCAGCATGAACAGCGCCATGGAGTGGCACTGCCCGTCGCGGAACAGAGGTACCACCAGCATATAGGGCGGCCACCATTCGTCCCAGCCGCTGACGATGTCCGGCAGCAGCCCCGGCAGGCCTTCGGGGGCGCGGCCTTCCTGCTCGATGCGGCGCAGATCCACCAGGTACATCGACTCGGCCGCCTCGCGCCACAGGACGCGTATCAGGCGCGTGACCCAGACTGTGAACGGCGTGTCCTCGGCGATCGAGGCAAGGCCCGACACCGCCATCAGATCCAGCCCGCGGGCCGCCTGGCGAAAAGCCAGGGCCTGGCGATAAGGCATGACCTGCCAAGTCTCGTTGACGATGGTGAACGCCAGCGACTGGATAGTCTGCGCCGAGCGGCTGCGTGCTTCTGCGTTCAGTACCGCCGCGCCCGCGGCGGCGGTTGCTGCGGCTACGGTCATTGAATTCCCGGGAAATGCACGGTTCCGCTCATGCCTGCCAGCAATTCGGGAAAACTGCCGTCGAAACGGCCTTCGATCTCCACGGCCTGGGCGGCCGCATCCACGCGCGCGCCAATAGCCGACACCTTGGACGGATAACTACGCCCGGTTTCATCCACCGTCACCTGGAAAGGCATACCCAGCTTCAGCGTCCTGAGCCAGTGCGAGGGGGCGTTGATGCGCAGCTTCAAAGGGCCGTTGCTGATGATGTCGGCCAACGGCGCTCCCAGGTTCACGCCCTGGTACTGTTTGACATGCAGGCGCGCGACCCGTCCGTCGAACGGCGCCTTGACCGTGCACTCGTCGGCCTGAGCCTGGCTCAGTTCGACCTGGCCCACGCCCTTGTCGACGCTGGCCAAGGCCAGGTTGACCTCGACATCGCCAGCGGCCTTCAGGGCACGCAGGCGCGACTTGGCGCTGTAGTTTTCGCGCGCACCCTTGAGCTCGGCGCGCGCGATCTTGGCCCGCGCCAGATTTTCCGCGCAGTCGAAGGCCAGCAGCGTATCGCCCGCGGCAAAAGAGCTGCCCAGGCTCATATTCAGCTCGGTGATGCGCCCCGCCATGGGCGCGGCCAGCGTGGTTTCCTTATCCGCCGCGATGAGCGCCCGCACCACGTTCGGGTTCATCTGGGCCGTGGCACCAGACTCCGGGAGCGGGCGCGAGACCGCCGTATCGGCCGCAGCCGACGCTGCATTCATATCCGGCGCGGCAGCCTGCGCGACACAAGCCGCCAGCGCCAGAACTGCCAGGCCCAACACCCGCGGCAGCCCCTGCCGCCGTCCCGCACTGCAATTGCGGCTCATTTCGATCCCTCGGCCGCAACCGGCGCCGCCGTCGCGACCGCCGGCGCAGCAGGCTTGGCCGATGCAACGGGAGCCTCAGCCTGCGCGGCCTCGGCATAGAAGGTCTTGTGCTCCCACTCGGAAGTGGTCTTGCCTATGGCCGTGGCCAGGGAATGGACGTCCAGGCTGGCAATCGCGTCGGGCAACACGTCCAGGCCGATGGAGTTGTACAGGCGGCCCCACGCCGACTGGGCATTGGAATAGCTGGCATATTGCTGGTATTCGGTCAGCAGCTCGCGGGCCTCGGCGCGTATCACTTCCAGACCGGAGTCGACCCGGCTGGTCTCGGCGGCCTTGGCGTAGCGGTACAGCCCCTGGTCGACCCGCGCCGACTCCTTGGCCAGCGCCAGGTCAGCCTTGGCCAGCGCATAGCGCTGCACGCCGATGCGCACCTGGGTCAGGATGGCCATGCTCAGGGCCATGCGGCGGTAGTCGTCGGTCTTGGCCTGGGCGTCATGAGCGCGTTGCAAGGCCGGCAGGCTGGCCAGCCTGAACAGGTTCCACGATATCTGTATGCCCGATTGCGACCAGGAATTGTTGTACAGATACTTGTTGCTGTCGTACTGCAGGTTCAGGAAGTCGAGCTGTATGCCGGGCAGCGCCTGGATCATGGCCGCCTTCACGTCGTTGGTGGTAACGCGCTTGCGATACCATTCCTCCATGAGTTCGGGGCGGCGCTCCAGGGCAATGTTCTCGAGCCTCGACACGTCCTGCGGCACCGGAGGCAGCGCCGGCATGGTCTCGTCCTTCAGCGTGAAGCGCGTGCCCGGCGGCAGCGACATCAGCGCCGCCAATTCGCTGCGCGCCAGTTCCAGTTCCTGACGGCGCTGCGACAGCAGCGCCACCGCGTCGAGCAGCGCGCGCTGGTAGCCCAGCGCCACCGGCTGCGGCAGCAGGCCCTGCTTCTCGGCCTTGCGCGAACGTTCCAGGGCGTCGTTGACGCGGTCTATCAGGTTATCCACCCTTACGATCAGTTTCTGCGCGCCCAGCGCGCGCCAGTAGGCGTTGCGGGTGTCCTGCAGCACGTTCTGGATGACCTTGCGCTGGCGTTCCTGGGCCATCAGGTACTGGTCGGCCTTCTGCTTGGCGCGATAGTACGAGACGCCGAAGTCCAGCAGATTCCACGACAGGCTCAGGTTGGCCATGGTGTGGCTGCGCTCTTCCGAGGTGGAAGGCGCCAGCGATTCTTCGCCGGTTTCGATGTTGATCGACTTGCCGCCCGAGTCGTTGTTGCGCGTGCTGTAGCCCGCACCCACCAGCAGGCGCGGCATCATATCCCAGCGCGAGACGTCCATCAGCCCCTTGGCCAGGGCGTTTTCCATCAGCTTGAGCCGATAGTCCAGGTTGTACTTCAGCGCCCGCGCCGCCGCCTCATCGAAGCTGATCGGCCCGGTAATGGGCTCCTGGTTGGCATACATCTCCGCCCGGTCGGCAGCGACGCGTTCCTTGATCTCTTTCTGGGTAAAAGGCTGCGGCTGCAGCGAAGAGCAGCCCGCCAACGCAATGGCCAAGACGGAAAGTGTGCCTATTTTCAAGTATCGTTGCATGATCAAGTCATTCAGTAATGATGGAAGGATTGGATTTCGCGACTTGCATAAAGGGGTGGGCCGGCTGCGAGGAATGCCGCGAGTCCTGGTCGGCCGAGACGTAGCGGCTCATGCGCTGCAACTGCTCGGAAAAAGCACTGGCCCCGCGCGAGCCGGCAGCGGCGTGATCCTGGCCCTGACTCTGTCCCTGCCCATCCGCCTGGTGCGCGCCGGAATGCTGCGCATCCCTGTCGTGGCCGGGATGCGCCAGCCACTGCAGGAACTTGCTGCCGGCGAAAATGCCGTGGTTGGACAGCAGATTGTCGGCCGACAGCGAAGTACGCCCGTCGCGGCCCAGCGCCCTGCCCTGCAGGATCAAGCGCTCGTGTTCGGCCTGCCCGACCGCGTGCCTGACGTAGATCGTCTCGTCCTGGCCCAGGCCTCGCGTCCAGGAACTGAGCTCGGCCTCGATCGGCAGCACCAGATCCAGGTTCACGCCCTCGGCGGCGAGGTCATCGACGTCGCGCTGATTCTGCGAGGCCTGCACCGCCACCTCCACGTACACAATGGGGTGCATGGGCATGCTCAGATTGGTGACGCGGTTCTCGTGGTAGGCATCTTCCCAGATGTGCGGCGCATCGGTCACCAGCTCGCTGAACTGTGCCATGGATCGCTGCGAGGCATCGATGATGGGCCTGAAGTCGGGCGTCGCCGGCGGCTGCGGCAGAGCCCGCACGATGCCGGTAACCGTGATGCTGAGCGTCGTGTAGGATGTGCCGCCATTGCCGTCGCTGATGGCATAGGTGAACACATCGGTCGCGGTTTCACCAGCCTTCAAAGCCTTGGAAGCAGGCTGGTCGGCCGAGTAGCTGTAGCTGCCGTCCGCGTTCAAAACCAGCGTGCCGTGCGTGCCCACCAGCGGAGAGCCGACATGGCCCGTACCCACCCCAGCCACGTCGCCGGCCGTGCCGGTAACCACGCCGATCACGGTTATGGGATCGCCATCGACGTCGACGTCCTTGCCCGCGCCCGTGACCGAACCGCTGACCACACCCACGCCGGGACCGGCCGTCAGCGTGCTGTCGGCATCGACAGCGCCGGTATCCGGATGTGCCTCGGGCGGAGGATTGGCGACGGTAAAGGTGAAGGTTTGCGTAACCGAACCGCCATTGCCGTCGTCCGCCGTAACGGTGATGTGATATACGCCATCCTTGCCCGGCCCGCCCTGGCTGGCATCATGCGTCAACGTGCCGGCGATCTCGCCGGTGTTCTTGTCGATGGACAGTCCGGGAGGCAGATTGGTGGCGGTGTAGGTAAGTGTGTCGCTGGAGTCGACGTCGGTGAAGCCGCCCGCCGTCGGCACCTTCACCACGGTGCTGTCGTCCTGGTGGACATTGGGCAGCGTGCCGACGGTCACCGGCGCATCGTTCGCACCCCTGATGGTGATGGTAAGCGTGGAAACGCTGGTGTCGCCATCACCGTCCGTAATGGTGTAGCTGAACGTTTCGGTCAATGTCTTGCCGACACTCAAGGCGTTGACGGCTGGATTGGCGTCATCCACAACGTAGCTATAGCTGCCGTCGGCATTCAGCGTCAGGTTGCCGTACGCGCCATCCAGCGAGCCGCCCACCGTGCCCGCCGTTGCGCCATGGGCCACGCCCGTGACGGGGCCGGGCGAGGCCGCGCCGTCCGCGCCGATGCGGTCATTGGTAAAGACGTTGCCCGTGGCCGCCACACCACTGTCCTCGGTCACCGAGTTGGAGTCATCGCGGGCCGTGGGCACATCGTCGACGATATTGATCGTCAACGTGCCCGAGCTAGTACTGGCACCGGCATCGGTAATGCCCAGCGCAATCGTCTCCGTATTGCTATCGTCGCCCGGAGTGTTTTGTACGTGGGTCAGTGTGTAGCTGTAGGTCAACGTGCCTTCGGTAGGCACGCCGCCGACTGTTGCGGTGACGTCGAAGCCGGTCAGGGTAATCTCGCCCTGGGGCGTCGTGACGGTGACGAACGTGGCTGGGTCTGCGGGATCCAGGCCGCGCAAATCGGCAAGGCTGATCGTGGTGCCGCCCACGTCGATGCTGACCAGGCCGTCGGGCACATCGACCGCAATGGTGCCGGTGTTGGTCTGGCTATCGTCGTGGTCGGCCAGCCCCGCTTCACGCACCGTGACATGGCCGTCGGCAGTGCCGTTGCCGTCATCGGGTGTAATCGTCGGCGCCCCATCCGTGTGCCCGTTGATCGTGATCGTCAGCGTCGTCGTGGATTGGTCTCCGTCGCCGTCGGTCAGCGTATACGTGTACGTCTCCGTCAGCGTCTCGCCATCCTTCAAGGCATTGACAGTGGTGTTGGCATTGTCCAGCGTATAGCTGTAGCTGCCGTCCGCATGCAGGACCAGCGTGCCATAGTCTCCGGCCAGCGCTGTGGTGTCGGAACCGACCGCATTCACCCCGCCGTCGGCCACGTGAGTCGCACCACCCGTCAGGGCTCCGGCCTGCGCTCCCGTCACCGTCGCACCGTCCGCGCCTAGCGTGTCCGTGCCCGCCAGCGGGCTGCCCGTTCCACTGATCACGTTGCCCGTGACCGTCGCGGTTCCGTCTTCCGTCACCGAATTCACATCGGCCACCGCCGTGGGCGCATCGTCCACGATCTTGATGTTCAGCGTGCGGCTTGCATCCGTACCCGTGCCGACATCCCCGTCACGGTCCTTGGCCTGGATCAGGAAGCTGTCCATCGTATCCGTACTATCGACCGACGGCGCCGTGATCAGCGTGTACGTGTAGTTCACCGTGATCGTGCCGTCCGCCGCCTGGCTGTAGCCATTCAATACCAGCGTGCCGTACTGCGTCGTGATCGTCTTCGCGGTCGTCGACAGCCCTTCCAGATCGGACTGGCGCAGCGTCAGCGTCTGCGCGCCCGTCCCATCGGTATACCCGATGGTCACCGCCTGCGTGCCGTCCACGCCATCCAGCGCCTTGATCGTGAAGCTGGACACCACCGCCAGATCATCCGCGTTCGGCGCCGAGCCATCGCTCAGGCCTCGCTCGAACACCACCTGGTCGGTCTTGTCGCCCGTCACGGGTGTGGTCGGATGATTATCCGGCACCGTCACCGTCACGCCGTCGTCCGCACCGTTGATCGTGATCGTCAGCGTCGTCGTGGACTGATCCCCGTCGCCATCCGTGATCGTGTAGGTGTACGTCTCGGTCAGGTGCTCGCTCGCAGTCAGGTGCTGAACATCCAGGTTGCTGTTGTCCAGCGTGTAGCTGTAGCTGCCGTCCGCGTGCAGGACCAGCGTGCCGTAGTCTCCGGCCAGCGCTGTGGTGTCGGAACCGACCGCGTTCACCCCGCCATCGGCCACGTGAGTCGCACCGCCCGTCAGGGCCCCGAACTGCGCTCCCGTCACCGTCGCACCGTCCGCGCCCAGCGTGTCCGTGCCCGCCAGCGGACTGCCCGTGCCGCTGATCACGTTACCCGTGATCGGCGTGCCCGCGTCCTCCGTCACCGAATTCACATCGGCGACCGCCGTGGGCGCATCGTCCACGATGCGGATCGTCAACGTGCTTGTCGCCTGTGCGCCCGGACTCGTCGTCTTGTCCGTCACCACCAGCGCGAAGCTGTCGGTCGTCTCGCTCGGGCCATCCGAGCTCGTGCCGGTCTGCGCGTCGGTCAGCGTGTATGTATAGCTCAGCGTGCCGCTGGTTGGCGCATTCGCGTCGCCGCCCGAAGTGAAGCCCGTCAGCGTCAACGTGCCCTTGTCGGTCGAGGTAATGACGATGGGATGCGCGCCCAGGTCGTTGAGCTGCGCCACCGTGACAACCGTCGTCCCCACTGTGATGCTCTGTAAGCCGTCCGGCGCGGTCAGGTCTATGGTGCCGTCGGCGCTCTTGGACTGTCCTCCCGGGCCGTCCGTGGTCAGGCCCGACTCGTACACCGTCGCCTCGCCCGTGTCCGTGCTGTTGCCGTCGGCTGGCGTCACCGTCGGCGCCCCATCGGTCTGGCCGTGGATCGTGATCGTCAGCGTAGTGCTGCTGCTGTCGCCGTCGGCGTCCTGGATCGTATAGGTGAAGACTTCCGTCAGGTGCTCACCGTCCTTCAAGGCATTGACCGCCGGGTTCGCATTGTCCAGGCTGTAGCTGTAGCTGCCATCGGCGTTCAGCGTCAACTGGCCGTAACTGCCGCTCACGCCTGTGCCGGCCACACCTGTGCCATCGGTCAGATCAGCGCCTGTATCGCCCTTGGCCACGCCCACCACCGTCGTCGCATCCGCACCCAGCGTATCCGCGCCGGCTCCCGTCGTGATTACATTGCCGCTGGCCGTCGGCGCGCCCGGATCGGTCGAGGTACCCTCAGTTACCGTATTCGTGTCCGCATGCGCTACCGGCACAGTGTCCAATACGTAAATATTCAGATTGCTGCTGCTTGTCTGATTCGCGTAGTCGGTAACCTTGATTTCAAAACTGTCCGAAATGTTGTCATTGGCCGCATTGTGGTTATGAGCTGTATCGGCTTCGGTGTATTTATAGGTAATGACGCCGGTGGCCGCATCGTAATTCGTGACCACCAGGGTGCCGTTGCCCGTAGTATCAATCTCTACCGGCGTCAACGACGTCGCACCGGAAATATCCACACCACCCACAGTCACCGTCTTGACGCCCGCCGTGGCGGTAATCGTCGCCGTACCGGTTACGATGTCTCCCGTCTTTTCGGTGACACTGTTCTGTCCACCGCTGGCTGCGCCGTCCACATCCGCAATTGCGATCCCGAGTGTATCGTCCTTGCCAGTCACGGTAATCGTCAGCGTCGCCGTGTCGGTACCGCCCAAACCATCGGACACGGTATAGGTTATGGAGGTTGTCGCGGACTGGCCGTCCTTCAAGGGCTGAAAGTCCTTGCCCGGATCGAAGGTATAGGTCCCATCCGCCTTCAGAGTGAAGGTACCCCCATTAGATCCCGTAATAGCCGTACCAACATTACCCACCAAGCCGTTGACTTCGCTCACGACGAGAGAAGTGTTGGGGGTATCGACATCGGTGTCGTTGGGCAGGACGCCGTCCGCCCTGTCGCTAACCGTGATGGACGTATCCTCGTCGGTGCTGTTAGTGTCGTCGACAGCTACCGGCGCGTCATTGGTACCCGTAACCGTAATCGTGATGTCCTGCTCTGAGTAAGCGCCATGTTCGTCAGTCACACGCGCCGTAAAGGTATCGGTGACGGAATCGCCAGCCTTGAGGGCCTGCGTGGCGGCTCGGCTGTTGTCCAGCGTGTAAGTCCATTTTCCGGTCGCCGCATCGATGACCAAATCACCGTAGGTGCCCGTCCTGGTGGCGGGAGTGCTGTCGGTATCGATCGACCAGGTTGCGCCGGCTCCGGTATCCACATCATTGGAAGCCAGAGTGCCCGTAGCCGTATCTACATCCGCTACAGCATCTCCGTTGCTGTCGATGCCCGCCTCGGTGACGGAGCCTTCCGCCTGCGCAGCGTCCGAAGTGATGGTGGGACGGTCATTGGTACCCGTGATGGTGATCGTCAGGGTGGCGGCACTGGCGCTCTCCAGGCCCTTGTCGTCCACGACGTAGTAGGTGAACGTATCCTGAGCCGTCTGCCCTTGATACAAGGCTTGGGTAGCGGTTTTGGTATTGTCCAGCGTGTAGGTGTAGGAGCCGTCCTGGTTGATGGTGATTTTGCCGTAGGTGGTGTCGATTTCCATGCCCACGTTGGCGGACGAGCCGTTGACCTGGGAAACCTTCAGGCTCTCTGTCGGCGGCAAATCCACATCCACATCGTTGGTCAGCACATTGCCGGTGGCGCTGCCGGTGCCGGATTCGGCAACGTTGCCGCCATCCTTAACGCCCGACTCCTTGACGGAACCGGCGTCGTCGGCCGGCTGGGGTGCGTCGTTCGTCGCAGTAATGGCGATCTGCCCGGTAATGGCATTGCTGTCCAGCCCCGTCGTCGTACTGCCGTCCGGATTGGCGCCAGCCGTCTTGCCGCTGCCCTGGTCGTTGCGACCGTCGTTGACGACCACACTGAAATTGCGTTCGGTGCGATCACCGTTGACGGTCGGGTTGTCGCTGCTGCTGCGGTAGCTCAAGGCGTTAAGCACGGCATTGACTTGCGCAACAGTCGTCGTAGCGCTGAAGTTGATTGTCAGATCCTTGGCCTGGCCATTGGACGTCGCATCGAGCGTAGCGCCATTGGCTGCCAGAATGGAGGGATCCACGAACAGGATATCGCCTGTAACGTAGCCATCCGTGAATTTGACCGTAACGCTGCCGGCGCCGAAGATGCTGCTGTCCAGGATATCGGCGTTGGCCGCATCATGGGTGGATCCTAAATCCAGATCGGAAATGGACGCGCCGTCCAGCAACCGGGTAGCCGGCACCGACTCGCCCGTACTGGTATCGCCATTCTCCGTCACCGCTATGACCGTGGAGGTGCCCGGGTCGGCCGAGTTCACATTGCCGCCCAATACGGGCGCGTCGTTGCGCGGCGCCACATAGGTGGTCAACACCCCCTTGTCGGACCATGTGGACTCGTTGCCCGAGACGTCGTTGGCCAGATCCAGACTGACACCGGCGGCGTGCGTCTGAGCGGAATCCGCCACCCGGACGTCGAGGCTGGGAGGCGTGCCGGTATAGTTCGCAGACGGCACGAACCGCAGCATGTCGCTGGCTTCCAGCACCACCGCACTGCTGTCGCTGACCGTGCCCACGGCCTGCCAGGATGTTCCGCCATCGGTGCTGTATTCCCAGACGCCCTCCGTGGACGAGTTGGCGGTGTTGCCCACGATCGCCACGCCGCCCAGGGACGTGGAAGCATCAGTGCCGCCGGCAATACCCGCGCCGCCGGCGCCCTGATTATCGGTCGTGTCGCTGTATTGCCCGCCGAACAGGTCGGATACCGTTGCGCCATCGGGGCCTGTGGTGTCTTCGGCCACTGAACCGAGCGCGCTCGAGCCGGTCAGGACAGGACTGTCGTTGAGATTATTGACGGCAATGTCCAGCGTGATCGGGTCAGAGCCGTAGACACTCTTACCGCCCCGCGCACTACCCCCGGACAGATTGACCACCGTATTCGAAACGGGATCGGCCGTCGTGCTGTCGTTATTCGAGCCCGTATCGGTTTCCACCAAGTTCACCGTCAATGTGCTCGGCGTACCGTGAAAATCGTTTGCCGCAACGAAGCGCAGCTGAACATTCTTGTTCAGCACCAGCGCGTTGCTCGCGGTACGGGAACCCACGTCAGTCCAGGTCGTTCCATTGGTCGAATACTGCCAGACACCCTGGGCGGCATTGGGGCTATACCCCACGATGGCAACGCCCCAGAAACCGTCGCCGCTCGTCCCCGCGCCGACATTGGAACCGTCTCCCAGGGCCGAATTATCGACCACATCGCGCGCGTCGCTGAAGTGGCTTGCAAACAATGCGGCGACTGTCGAAGACACCGACGTATTTCCTTCGTCCACCGAACCGAAGTCGACAGCGCTTCCGCCGGTCACGACCGGCGCATCATTGACCGGAGCAACCGTAACCGTATAAACGCGGGTCGTGACCAGCACGTTGCTGGAGCCGTCCGCATAATCGAAATCACCGGGGTTTGCATCGGGGTTGTTCGTATCGCCCGGCAAGGAAGCAGGGCGGCCGCCGCTGTTGCCGCCATCGTTGACCACCAGGGTTACCTCGAACGAACCGTTCCAATCCGTACGTTCGGCCGTTCCCGCGACATCCGGCAACTGCACCGTCATGGAATTGACGTGCGCGTTGATCTCGGCCAGGGTGCCTGTGATGGTGACACTGGTGGAAGTACTGCTGTCGATAACCGCCCCACTGCCTTGCGACGCGAATGTGAAGCCCGCCGGCAGGCTGATGGTCACGGTCAAATCGCCGTCCAGCGCGTCCGAATCCGTAATGACGATTCCGCTGAGCGCGTACGTGCCGCTGCCCTCGTTCACGGAAGGATCCGTTACCTTGATCTCGGCTGGGTCGTTGACATCGGTTGGAAACAGATCGCGCGTCGCGGAGCTTACGTTGTCTCCCAAACCGCCCGGAATGGCCTGATAGGGATCAATGGCAGTGGTCGGAACAGCCTGGGTGCCCCCGGCAGGGTTATCGTTTTCTCCACCATTGGCGCTGGTACCGACCAGATCGCCGCTAGCATCGCGCACACGGTCGTCGGCAATGATCTCCAGGCGGTAAGTAGCGTCCTTATTAGCCAGGGCGCCGTTAATAGACACCGTCAATTTGGCGAGGAATTCATTCACGTCATTCAACGTTCCGCGAATGACCAGCGCCTTGCCAGCGCCGTTATAGGTCGCATCTTTTATGGCGCCCGAACCTGCCTCGTTGGAATCCAGCACAACCCCGGCATAGTCGCCCGAAGCCACAGGTTCCCAACTACCATCTGCCTGCTGCAGCAGGCGCACCGTCACCTGGATGAAATCCGTTTCACCTGTTGCCGGAGTACCGCCATCACCATCACCGCCGATATCCTTGTCGGACACCGAAATACCGTGTATTTCCACGGCATCCGTTCCATTCACGACCACGATGTCCGATCCCGCGTCAACGGTTGGAGCATCGTTGACCGGTTTGATGGTCAACGCAACGGTAATATCCGGCGGATTGTTCGGCTGGCTGCCACTCCCGGTGTCATCGCCTATAGCCGAACCGGCATCGTCGAATTTAACCGTCAATGTCACGTCGCCATCGGTGCCCGCGCCATTGTAGTCATGGTTTCCATCTGTTGGGCTTTGGTACTTCAAGCCATTGGTCGGATCGTTCAGAAGGTCCTGGATGGCCTGGGCCGTACCTGTAAGCGTTATCGTGCCCGTTCCGCTGCCGCTGCCTACGACTCCGGCGCCGCTGCCTATGATCAGGGTGCCGTTGGGTACGCTGAGGGTAACCTTGACCGTCGTGCCGAATGCCGCCGACTCCGCGTCGGACACGACGAAATCACCGCCGATGAAAGTAGCCTGATCCTCGACGACGTCCTTGGTTGCCGGGCCGGTGAAAACGGCTGGGTCATTGACCACCGATGCCCAGATAATCACCGACTGCGCGCCGATATTGGGATCGTTGGCCGCGACGGCTTCGGAGTACCAATCATGCTCGGTCGCCGGTATCACCGTCGGTTCCCCGGGACCAGGCGACGCTTGGTTCAGGGGGCCGCCGTTGGCCTCGGGCTGAACCCCCGAAGTGCCGGAGTCGGTATCGATCAAGTCGCCCGAGGCCAGATCGCGCACGCGGTCGTCGGCAATCACCTGCACCTGATAGATGGCATCGTGATCATTGCCGAAGGTAACGGTCAAACCCTCCAGCGCGTCATTGATCTGCTGCTGTGTGCCGCGCAAGGTCAGGAAATCGTGATTTCCGCCATGGTCTGTGTCTACCGTGGCGCCGCTTGCGCTGTCATAGCCGATGATAACGTCGCTATATTCGCCATAGTCAAATGCATCGCCGTTCTTATCCAGCAAGCGCACCGTGACTTGCACGAAATCGGTCTCGACGCCGGTAAGCACACTGTCCAGGTCGACGTCGTGGATGCTGAATCCGGGCACTGGATTGTGCTCGGACGATGTGCTGTCGATAATGACGGGGCCGGCGGGGCCAGTGACGACAGGGGCATCATTGGTGGGTTTGACATAAATCCAGAACTGGTTGCCCGCCTGCTCTTTGTCACCGTCGGCTACGGTAAACGTGAAACTGTCATCGGGCGAGTTCGGGTAGCCTGCGCTGGCGGGCTCGGTGCCGTCGTTGATGTAGTAGATGTGCCCCTCGTTGACATCCTTCTGCGAGAACGATGCGCCTACCCCGATAGTGGTGAAATTTATTCCATCGGTCGAATAGGCCAGGCGGCCACTGGCGGGCGCCGCCGTAACACGGTACTGAACCTGCTCGGACGTGGAGTCGGGGTCATAGGCCAGCAGCATGTCCGAAGTAATCTGCTTGAAGCCGCCTTCCTCGACCACGGTCAACGGCTCATTGACCGATCCCTTGTCAGGATCGCCGTCAGGGCCTATTGCATTGGGCGAAGTACCCGAAGGATCGCCTTGCGTCGGATCCTTGGCGATCTGCGGGCTGTCGTTTACCGCCGTGATGGTGATTCCGACCGTGCCGTCGGCGCTGTGCACGCCGCGATTGTCGACGGCATAGACCTTGAAGCTGTCGCTGCTGCTCTCGCTGCTGTCGTGGATGTAGCGCAGGCCGGTCGTGCCGGCGCTGGAGGTCAACAGGCTGGCGTCCAGCAGAAGGCTGTTCAGATCCGCCGACGTGATGGCCGTCCAGACGCCGTCCTTCAAATATTCCAGCGTGCCGTGCTGGGGCAGCGCGGCGATGCTGAACTGCAGGGGGTCGCTGCCGCCGGCGCCATTGTTGATCGCGAAATTCAGGTCGGCGCCATCGACCGGAAGGGTTCCGTTGAACGTGCCGTCTTCATAAGTGGAGCCACTATCGGCGTCATCGGGATCGGAAAACGACAGCATGTCGGTGGTCACGGCCACCGTGCCGCCTTCGGCGATGACCGTGTCGGACGAGCCGTGGGCGTCGGGCGCATCATTGACGGGGGTGACGTAGAACGTGAAATTGATGTCGTTGGTGGACAGCGCCGCGTCGCTCTGCGCGCCCCCGGCCGCCACCCGCAAGGTGACGGTGGATTCGAAATGCTCGCTGCCGTCGTGCTGATAGGTAATGCGGCCGTTATTCAGATCGTCTTGCGTGAAGGTGCTGTAGACGCTCATGGCTACGCCGTTCTTCAGCAACTGCCCGCTCCAGCCGCTGGCGAACCCCTCGACGGTGTACACCACCTGTGTGGGCGGTATGCCGTCGACGGTGTAATTCAGCATGATGGGGTTGGAGCCGCCGCTGCCGTCGTCGCCCCACAGGGTGATGCTGCCGCCCTCGATCAATGTTCCGATGGGAACACCGCCCGGGTTCGGGTCATCGCCGGCGTGTTCGGTCGTAACCGTCGTGCTCGGCGCCGGCGTCGAAGAATGATCGGGGTTCGCCGGACCGGTATAGTCGGGCGTCTCGCTTTGCACCAGATTCACGTTGAAGGCGAAGGTGGTCAGCGCCGCATCGGCCCCCGCAGCGTCATAAACCCCGCCAGGGCGGGTATAGCTGGTGCCGTCGGCGTTCCAGTGCAGGGCAAGCGCATTGTCCTGCACCTGGAAAAGGAAGGTGTCCGTCGGGCTTGCATCGGTACGCAAAGCGGTTTGCAGATACTGCACACGGCCGGCGCGCACATCGGCCATGGTGAAGGTGGCGCCCGCTTGCAGAACGCCGTCGTTCAACAGCAACAGCCCGGACCCCGGCACCTGGGTGACGACGAAGGTGAGCTGCGCGTCGGTGGAGTCGACGTCTTGCGCCTGCAGCATGTCTGGTGTCAGGGTGACGCGATAGTCGTCGGCGGTGCCCGCCGAATGATCGGCGCCATTGGCATCGACCGTGGCTTCCCGGGTGCTGGCGTTCACAAAAGTGGGGTCGTCGTCGACGGGGCGCACCGTGATGTTGACGGTGCCATCGACAGACTTGACGGCGGAAGCGCCGGCGCCGCCGCCACCGTCGGTAACGCGTATGCCGAAGCTGTCGTTGGGAGGAAGGCCGGCCACGTCGATGCCGTCGTTGGCGTAGGTAAGGCCGCTGCGAGCGGCATAATCGATGACGAAACCGCTGTCGATATCGGCCTGGGTAAGATCGCGATCGATGGTCTGGGTCGTGCCGCCTATGGTTGCCTGGCCCGTGTAATGCAAGGTGCCATGCGTGGTAAGCGCGGTAATGGTGACTTGCAGCACGGCGTCGCCCGGGTCGCCGCCGCCATTGGCATCGATGAAATCACCCACCACTGACAGCGGGCTGCCGCCGTCCTGCGCATTGCGGGGCTGGCCTTCGAACACGGAGCCGCTGCTGCCCGCAATGACCGGCGCCTGGTTCACGGGCGTGACGTTCAGGGTAACGGTCTTGGTCGCCGAATCTGCCTGGGGCGTTGCACCGTCGTTGACCGACACGGTGAAGGCGTCCGCCGTATTCTGATCAGCCCCGGAGGCCGTATGCACGTACACCAGCTTGTTGCCCAGGACATCGGCCTGGGTAAAAATGGAGCCCACCCCCAGGCGCGCGCCATTCAAGGTCAGATACCCATAGTCGGGCGCATCCGTCAGGCGGTAGACAATTTGCGAGGCGTTTTGCGTGCCCTTGCTGACTTCGGGATCGATGATATGCAGCGCCGCGCTGTCGGAGGAGGCTCCGGTAAGGCCGGTGATCGTGGTGCCGCCGACTTCACTGACGTCTTGCTGTCCGTCCCCCGCGCCCGTGCTGAAAACCGTCGGGTCGTTAGAGGGAGTTACCGTAAGCTGTATGGTCTTGGCGCTGGAGACGCTGGTATCCGCATCGGTAACCGTCACGGTAAGGCCGGTTGTGGCGGCGGTATTTCCCAGCTCGGTATCCGCCGCCGAGAACTTCAATTGGTTCACCCAGACAGTGGCGTCGGCGGCGGTTCCGGTAAATGTGTAGCCGTTGCCCAGGGCGGTGCCATGGCCGCCGACGTCGGACAATGTCCCCGCAGCGGTATTGGACAGCGTCACCTGTACGGTGACCTGATCGGTCTGGCCGGTGCCGACGCTGTTGTCGGCAATCGCCCACCCCGTCAAGGTCAGTTGGGAGTCGGCCGCACCATTCTGGTTCAGCACGCTGGGCTCCACCACCGTGGAATCCTTCATGGTGCCGGTAACCGAGGGCGCCTCCAGCAAGCCGGCAAACGCAGTGGCTTGCAACACGGTGGCGTCGATTTGCCCGAACTGGTATTCCAGCACCCAGTCACCGCCTTGGTCGGCGGCGCCGGTGGCGTCGGTGGACGCCGCCACGTCGGCGCCCGTGGCCTGGGCCAGCGCCTGCACGAACTGCGCTCCCGCAGCGCCCTCGCCGATGTCGCAGCCGTACAGCAGAATGTCGCCATCGGCGGTCAGGTGTTCGCCTATGGTGGCAAGCTGCGTGGAATAGCCCTGCAAGGAAGTCAGGTCAATGCTGCGTCCGCCGATCTGCAGGCTGCCGTCGGCGCCGTGCGACACGATGTGTATGGCGTCGACCTTGCCGTCGTGGCTCATGGCCTCGGCGATCTGGTCGATGGGGTCGCGCGCCGGATCCAGCAGTACGACCTGCACATTGGGTCGCACTTGGGCCACGATGTTCTGCCAGCCCTGCACGGTGGTGTCGACGAACAGCAACTCGGTGGTTTTCGCTTCCCCGTGCGGCTGGGCATCGCGGCCCGGCTCGGCGATGGTGCGCGCCGGCGCCTGGTCCGTGCTTCCCTCGTGATCGGCATGGGTGACGTGTTGTTGCTGGCCGGCAACTTTGTCGGCGACCACGGCGGCGGCTCCGTCGTACAGGGTACGGGGCTCCAGGGCCAGCAGCGTGCGGCGCGGCGCAAATATCTGCGCCGGCTGGCTGGAAGAATTCGAACGGGTACGGGGAAAGCGGATGAGCGTCATCTGTGTTCTGCCTGCGCGACGGTCAACACGCGCGGGCACGTGCGCGAAACGCGCGCGTGCGGAATGCGCCTGCACCGGGAAATCATTGCGGGAGGATTGCGTAGTCTTTTGTAAAAATTACGATGGAATGTAGCGCCCGCGGATGAAACTGAATTTTTCGCAAGTGACAAATAGTTTTGATGAAGCGCCGAAATCTTCGAATTGATGGTCAAGAATTGTCAATATGCAAAATAGGTCATGGTATTCAGACCCATGTTCTGCTAAAGCTCTGCCCTCGATCGCCCGGCAGCCCAAAGGCAGTGGCGTTACAAGTTACAAATGAGAAGAATGCAATTGTCAGCAATTGCAAAGAGAATCCGAAAGGTACGTCAACTGTCGTGAATGGTCGAAGTGAATCCGCCCGGAGCGTCCCCGCGACGATAGTCGGATGGAGACACTCCGGTATGCTCGCGGAACGCCGTAGAGAAATTGGCTGCACTGGTAAAGCCAACCTCTTCGGATATGGCGACCATGCTCAGCGAGGTTTCAGTCAGCAGACGCTGAGCCGTCCGCATCCGCTGGTTCCGTAAATACTGGAACACCGTCATGTTCAAGCATCGCCGGAATGCCCGGGAAAGGCGTTTTTCGCTTACGCCCAGCCGCTCCGCCAGTTCGTCCAGGCGCGGGGTTTGAGATAAATTGGCCAGCAACTGGCTTTGGGCGGCCCGCACCAGCACCTCTTCCTCGTTAAGATGTTCGGCCGACAAGCAAGCATCGTCGAGAAGATCTTTGGCCGTCAGGCCCAGGTGTATGCGAATCCGCGCTATGACTTCTTCGGACTCGAAGGGTTTAAGTATGTAATCGACGCCGCCATCACGCAGTCCGATCAGGCGCTCGCTGAGGTCGTCGGCGGCGCTGAGGAACACAACGGGAATCCCGGCGGTAGCAGGATTGGCCTTGAGCCTGCGGCACAGGGCGAACCCATCCAGGCGCGGCATGCGCACGTCCAGCAGGATGAGGTCGGGCTGGCTGGCGAGCGCCCTGTCGTACCCTTGCAGGCCGTCAAAGGCCACGCTCAGCCGGAAATCCGAGCTGCGCAGCGTTTCGATGAGCAAACGCAACTGATCCGGATTGTCTTCGACGATGAGAATGTGCGGCGACGGTGACACAGCTTCAGAAAAAAACATTCAACCAGCAAAAGTCCTGTCCAGGGTTGCGCAAAAACGCTTACCACAGCCAAAGTGGCTTAGGTGAAGAAGGTAGAAAGCATGCGTGAAAATATGTTATCGATCGATACGATCTCATAATATACCAAGTGCTTTTTCTTACTACAAGATAAAACAAGCCAACCACAAAACGCAAAACGCACATTCTCCAACACTGACCGATAAAGCAGTTGCCTGGCGCCAGACACAGCCACCCTGACCTTTCCCAAACGGACAAAGCATTTTGCTGAAGCGGACTTACGGTTTTTCAAGCTTATTCGTAGGTACCATTGGCTCCCCTGCTTCGCTCGCGAACCAGCCGTAGCGCTTCCGTCGCTGAACCCAGCTTCAGAAAGAGATGCTCCTCCGATTACTTTGTCTACTTGTTGCACTCTGGGCAACCACGGCGCACGCCGAAGCTGTAAATGTCCCGGATCGGATCGACTGGTCGGCCTCCGTTGATAAAGCGGCAAGCGTGTTCGAAGACCCATCGGGACGCCTCACAATCCAGCAAGTCGCCGCATTGCCTTCAGGGCCCGGCGGGTTCGTGCCCGCCGGCACTCAGCAGCCAGGCCTGACTCGTTCGGCCATCTGGCTACGGCTGGATCTGGCCAACACGAGCCCTTCGCCACGGTCTCTCCGACTGGTACTGGGGCCCCATGGTTTCTTGCACCAAAGCGCCTATATGGAGGACGGGGATCACTGGACGTCTCTGGATGCGGGAAGCGCCGCAACCCCTCTCCAGGTTTCGCGTCAGCCATCGGCCAGGTTCGTTCTGCAGCCCCATAGCCATGCACGCATTTTCGTCAGAATGCAAAGCCCGGCGCTCATGCAGATCAATCCGACGCTTTACACCGACTACGCTTACCAGCAGTCGGAAAGCCATAGTATCTTGTGGAGCGGCCTTTTCTTCGGCGGCCTGCTGGCCTTCGGCTGGGGCGCGCTGATTATCGCCCTGCTGGCCAGGAATCTTTCGTTCTCGTTGTTGGGCATAGAGTGCCTGCTCGTCCTGCTGCACGAAGCCTCGCAGCAAGGCTATGCAAAAATCCACCTCTGGCCGCAAAACCCCGCCTGGGACTTGATAAGCAGTTTTTTCTTCGGCCATATTGCATTTACTGTGCTCATCCTGTTTGCGCTGCACGTCGCCAAGGCCGAACGGCTGATCCTGCCCAAGCGCCCGTTGCTGGCCATGGCATGCATGGAGATGCTGCTGGCGTTCGGGGTGTTCTTCGTCGACCTGTACATACTGAACAAAATCGCGGTATATACACTACCGCTAACCGCCGCCACCATCATGGTCGGCGCCATCTATCTGATCAGGCAAAAGGCCCCCAGCCGCAAACTCATCCTGCTGCAAACCGTCTTCACCTTCCTGGTATTCGTGCTGCATGCGCTTGAAAGCCTGGCCCATCCGCATTTCTTCCATATCACCGAAAGCATCGACCCGGTAGTGTGCAGTTCCGTCCTGTCGCTGGCGGGATTGCTCATCAACCTGGCGATCGTCGCGGTATGGATCCACCATATCGCCAGGCAGCGCAGAGTGGCTACCGACAAGCTCCTCGCCTGGCAGGAACAAGAACAGCAAAAGCTGCAGGAGGAAGTCGCCAGGCAAACCGCGGCCTTGCACCAGGCCGTTGAATACGCTGACCAGAGAAACCGCCAGAAAACTGAAATCCTGGGCTACATCGGACACGACCTGCGCACTCCGCTGGCAACCATCAGCGGGTATGTGAAATTGCTTAAAGGCAGCAACCGAGCCTACGATGCGTCGTATGTCCTGGCCATAGAACGCAGCATCAATTATCAGATGACCCTGATCGACGAACTGCTCAACTATGCAAAGACCGAACTGCATCCACCCACGCTCTCGCCCGCGCCGGTCTATACGCGCACGCTGCTGGACGACATCGCCTACCATGCCCAAGGCCTGGCCCTGCTCAACAACAATCAGGTCCAGTTCAATATATCCTGCGCCTTGCCCGAACTGATCCTGCTGGACGGCCGCCGCCTGCAACAGGTTTTGTTCAATCTTTTGGGCAATGCCGCCAAGTTCACCAAGGATGGCTTTATTTGCCTGGACATCCAGGCCGCCCAGACAGGCGTCGACTGGCATGTCCGGTTCGCCGTCATCGACTCCGGCGTCGGCATTGCCGCGGATGAACAGGCAACGGTTTTCAAGCCTTTCCAGCAACTGCACCCTCAAGACGAGGGCATGGGCCTGGGCCTGTTCATTTCGCGGAACATCGTGCGAGGCATGGGCAGCGACCTGCATCTTTACAGCACGCCCGAGCACGGCAGCATATTCAGCTTCCATTTGAATATCCGGAGCTTGAACGACAAAATCGTCGTCTGGAATCCGCCCGACCCGCTTCCATCGCGTGAGCACGCCGCCGTTCAAGAGCAAGGCGAGCAAACCAGCGCACGCAGCACCCCTTCACCGGAGCTGCCCGAACAAGACCGGATGGCGCTGGCGCTCATGGCCCGCAGCGGCCACATTACCGATATCGAGAATTGGCTCGAGAAAATGTCCGGACTATACCCGTCCTACGCCAATCTGTTCGACAAGATCAAGGCGGCGCTATATGCATTGGATCTGGAAAAAGTGGAAAGCCTGGCGTTCGAGCAAGACTGAGCCGACCTCATCTGCGAAACGCCAACCTGCCAAGCGCCGTTGAACACACAAGACAGCGGAGCCCCCGGTTGGTCAGGCCGCCTCCCCGTCCGCCCGCCACACGCAGGGCTTGCCCACGGCTTTATCAAGATCGTCCAGGTATTGTTCGTGGGCCTGGGCCTCGTCGGGCGACGCCGCGACCACGCGCAACCGCGAAACATCGAAAGCTTCCAGGCTCGAACCCTGGCTGACGTTCGAAACCGGGTCGTCGAAATCCATGATCAGGGCGTCCTGCCCGCGCGTCATGGCCAGCCACACCTCGGCCAGCAGCTCCGAGTCGAGCAAAGCGCCGTGCAAGGTACGGTGCGCGTTGGAGATGCCGTAGCGCTCGCACAAGGCATCCAGCGAGTTGCGCTTGCCGGGGTGCAGTTCACGGGCGAACAGCAGCGAGTCGGTGATCTTGCCGCACAAGGAGCCGAACAGCGGCTTGCCGGCGCGAGCGAGTTCCGCATCCAGGAATTTTTTGTCGAATGCCGCGTTGTGGATGATGACTTCCGCGCCCTGCACGTATTCGATGATTTCGTCGGCCACCTCCGGGAAGCGAGGATGGCCCGCCAGGAAATCGGTGGTCAGGCCATGAACAGCCAGCGCCTCGGGGTCGCTGTCGCGATCGGGGTTCAGATACAAATGCAGGTGCCTGCCCGTCAGCGTGCGATTGATCATTTCAACGCAGGCCACTTCGACAATACGGTGTCCTTGGGAGGGGTCCAGGCCCGTGGTTTCGGTATCGAGAATAATTTGACGCATGTAATTCCTGTAAAGCGGCGGCAACCTGGAACGGAGCGCCGCCGATAAACGCGGTGGTGGCCTCATTCGGCCCGCCGACACAGCCAAAAGATGCCAAATGGAGCCTCCGGCTACTCCAGCGACTTGGGTCTGCCCTTGCCTGCAATCAAAGTATAAGCCACCGGCACCACGAACAGGGTAAGCAGGGTGCCGAAGCTCAAGCCACCCACCAGCACCCAGCCTATCTGCTGGCGCGACTCGGCCCCGGCGCCCGCGGCAAAAGCCAGCGGCAACGTGCCCAGCACCATGGCTCCCGTCGTCATGAGAATGGGCCGCAAGCGCAATACGCAGGCTTGAACCACGGCCTCCCGCATTTCCCGACCCTCGGACCGAAGCTGCGTGGCGAACTCAACAATGAGGATGCCGTGCTTGGTGATAAGGCCCACCAGGGTGATCAGGCCGATCTGGCTGTAAATGGACAAGGTGCCGCCCGACAGCCACAGCGCCAGCAAGGCGCCGGTCATGGACAAAGGCACGGAAAGCATGATGATGAGCGGATTGCGCCAGCTTTCGAACTGGGCAGCCAGGACCAGGTAGATAAAGGCCAGCGCCATGACGAAGACCAGGTAGATGCCGCCCGATGAGTCGCGGAACTCGCGCGACTGGCCGTCCAGGTCGGTTTGCACCGTGTGCGGCAACACCTCGCGCGCCACGGTTTCCATATGCTGCAGCACTTCGCCCAGGGCATAGCCCGGCGCCACCGAGGCCTTGACCTTCACCGCCCGCAGGCGGTTGAAGTGGTTCAGCGACTGCGGTGAAACGCTTTCCTCCACGGCCAGGAAATTGGACAGCTGCACCATGGCGCCGTTGCGGGTACGCACGTAGATATCGTTGATGTCGGCCGGATCGGAGCGGTCCCGCTTCTTGACCTGGACGATGACGTCGTACTGTTCGCCGCTGTCGCGAAACCGCGTTACCTGGCGGCCGCCCAGCATGGACTCGAGCGTGCGTCCCACCGTTCCCACATCCACGCCCACGTCGGCCAGCTTGTCGCGGTTTACCGCCACCTTCAGCTCGGGCGTATTGAGGCGCAGGTCGGTGTCCACATTCTGCAGGCCCGGGTAATCGCGCAGCTTGTCCAGAAACCGGTTGACCAGTTTGTCGATTTCCGGGTAGGAAGACTGGCTCATGATGACGAACTCGATGGGCTTGGAGGTGGAGCGCTGGCCCAGCGAGGGCGGATTCGTCGGGAAGGCCCGCACGCCCGGCAGGGCGGAGAATTTGGACTGCAGTTCGCGGGCAATGCTTTGCTGCGAGCGGTCGCGCTGGTCCCAGGGCTTGAGACGCAGAATGGCAAAGCCCTCGGTCACGGTGGGAAAACCCACGATGGACTGGTTGCCCATGGCTTCGGGGATTTGCGCGTAGTAGCCTTCGATGGTCTTGACGCTGCGCACGGTGTAGTCCAGCGTTGCGCCGTCGGGCGCGCTGACCACCCCGAACACCACACCCCGGTCTTCCAGCGGAGCAAGCTCGCTTTTTACTATCTTGAACAGCACGACGCTGCCCAGCGCCACCGCCAGCCCCACGCCCAGCACCAGCGCGCGCCGGCCCAGCGCCCACAGCAAGGCTTTTTGGTACGCCCGCGTCATGCTTTCCAGCATGTTCTCAATATAGGTGTACAGGCGGCCATGCCCGGACTGGTGCCGCAGCATGGTGGAACACATCATGGGGGTAAGTGTCAGGGCGATGAAGCCCGACACCAGCACCGTCGCCGCCAGCGTCAGGGCGAACTCGATGAACAGCCGGCCCGTGCGGCCTGTCGCAAAAGCCAGCGGTGCGTACACGGCCACCAGGGTCAATGTCATGGCGATCACCGCAAAGCCGATTTCCCTGGCCCCCAGGAAGGCCGCCTCGAGCCGCGTCTTGCCCTCTTCCAGATGGCGAAAAATGTTTTCCAGCACGACGATGGCATCGTCCACCACCAAGCCGATGGCCAGCACCATGGCCAAAAGGGTAAGCGTGTTGACCGAGAACCCGAAGAAATACATGATGCCGAACGCGCCGATCAGCGATACGGGAATCGTGACGATGGGAATCAGGCTGGCGCGCATATTGCGCAGAAAAAAGAAGATCACCAGCACCACCAACACAATGGCTTCGCCAATGGTGTGATACACCGACTTGATCGACTCCAGGATGAAGATCGAGCTGTCGTAGGCAACGCTGAGCTTCATGCCCGGCGGCAGCGTCTCGTTGATAAGTTCCGTTTCGGCGGCCACCGCCTTGGAAAGATCCAGCGGATTGGCGGTGGACTGCTTGGTAATGCCTATGTTCAGGCCTTCGTGTCCGTTGAAGCGCGACAGCACGCGCTCTTCGGCGGGGTCTATCCGCACGTCGGCCACGTCGCCCAGGCGCACCGAATAATTCTTCACGTTCGCCACGATGACGTTGCGGAACTGCTCGATGGTTTGCAGGTCGGTGGACGACACCACCGAGAACTCGCGGTCGGAAGACTCGATGCGGCCGGCCGGGATCAGCACGTTCTGCTGCCCAAGCGCGGTTTCCACATCCTGCACCGTCAGGCTGTAGGCGGCCAGTTTGCCCCTGTCCACATAGATGCGCATGGAAGGCTGGCGCTCGCCGTAGATGCGCACCTCCGCCGCGCCCGGCAGCACCGACAGGCGGGTCTTGACGTAGCGATTGATGTAGTCGGAAAGCTCCAGCGTGCTGAGGTTGCCGGGCTCGACCGCCATGAAGATGACCGGGGTGGAATCGGCCTCGACCTTGCTGATGATGGGTTCATCGATTTCATCCGGCAGGTAGCGCCGCGCCCGCGACACCTTGTCGCGCACGTCGGCCGCCGCGGCATCCGGGTCGCGCGACAGATTGAACTTGATGGTAATGGAACTGCGTTCGGTGCGGCTGCCCGAGGTCATGACATCCACGCCCTCGATGCCGGCCAGTTGGTCTTCCAGAGGCTTGGTGACCTGCGATTCGACCACCTCGGGCGAGGCCCCCTTGTAGGTGGTGATTACCGACACCACCGGCTCGTCGATGGCTGGGTACTCGCGCACCGTCAGCCTCTGGTACGAAATAAGCCCCACCAGCACAATGAGCAGGGACAGCACCGAGGCGAACACCGGGCGCTTGATGCAGACTTCGGAAAGTATCATGGAAGCGATCCCGGCTCAGGAACCGGCCGCCGCGGCGGCCGGCGCAACGCGCACCGCCGCGCCGTCGCTGATTTTCTGCACGCCCGCCACCACCACCTGGTCGCCTTCGGCCAGGCCTTCCAGCACCTCGACCTTGCCGTCGCGGCGCAGTCCGATTCGCACCTGCCTGCGCTCGACCCGGCCCTGATCGACCCGATACACATAGCGGGCTTCTTCCGACGGCACCAGCGCCGCCTCGGGAACGACCAGCGCCTTGTCGTCGGCAAATTGCAATTGCACCCGGGCGAACAAGCCCGGACGCAAGGCATCGTCGGCGTTGGGCACATCGGCCCTCAGCAAAATGGAACGCCCGCCCACGTCGACCAGAGGGTTGATGGCGCCGACCTTGCCCTCGCGCTCGACACCCGGCATGGCGTCGAAGCGCAGCGTCAGCTTCTGGCCCGTCTGGATCTGGCCCAGATAATGCTCGGGAATCCGGAAATCGACCTGCAGGGGGTCGATGGACTCAATGGGCACCAGGTCGGCGCCGGGACTTACATAGTCGCCCACCGATACCTGCCGCAAGCCGATCAGGCCGTCGAACGGCGCCACGATGACGGTCTTGCCGAGTTGCGCGCTGGCCAGCGCCACCGCCGCCTGCTGCACCTTGAGCTGGCTGGCGGCCTCGTCGCGCGCCTGCTTGCTGATGAACCCCTGGGCGCTGAGCTCTTGCGCCCGCCGGTGCTGGCTGGCAGCCAGGTTCAGATTGGCTTGCGCCTGCTGCAGCTGCGCCGTGGCAACGCTATCGTCCAGACGCACCAACACTTGGCCCTTGGCAACCCTGCCGCCTTCCTTGAAATTGATTTCGTCGATGCGGCCGGTAATTTCGGGGCGCAACACGACGGAGTTTTGCGAGCGCAGCGTGCCCACAGCCGAAACGCCGCGAGGCAGCGATACGGATTCGACCCTGGCAACCTCGACAGTGGCGGCCGAATGCGCCGCCTGGCCGCCGGCGGCCGGCGCGGCCTTGGCCGCAGCCGGAGCCTGGCCCGCCTTGCCCCCCTGCAATACGCGCACACCCGCCGAGCCCAACACCACGCCCAGCACCAAGACTCCCGCAAGTCCCGCTGCATTTATTTTCATGAAATCAATAGCTTGTTATGGGTTTATTTATAGTGGAAAAAACCTGTTATGTTTCGCCCGCGCAAAACGCAACAAGCCATTTCCATCAAGCGTAGATAGTAGCGTATGTCGGGGGATTTTTGCCGCCGGGCCGCCCCAAGGCAAAAGGCACCCCCGCGGGGGGCAGCAAGCGGGCGCTAGCCCGCGCAGCGTGGGGGCCATTTTTTGCCGCCGGGCCGCCCCAAGGCAAAAAAGCCCCCTCGGGGGGCAGCAAGCCGCACAGCGGCGCAGCGTGGGGGCTTTTTATGTCGGTCAGGTTTCGGAAGTCGCCTTGCGGCCTTGCGCCACTTCGACCCCCTGGTTGGCCAGCGCGTCGGCGCGCTCGTTGCCGGGATCGCCGGCATGCCCTTTTACCCACTGCCAGCTTAAATCGTGCTTTTCCACCAGTTCGTCCAGCATCTGCCACAGATCAGCGTTCTTCACCGGCTTTTTGTCCGCCGTGCGCCAGCCGCGCCGCTTCCAGTTGGCGATCCATTCGGTCATGCCCTTTTGCACGTACTGGGAATCGGTATGGATGACCACCGTGCAGCGGCGCTTCAAGGCGGCAAGCGCCTGGATGACCGCCATCAGCTCCATGCGGTTGTTCGTGGTATTGGGCTCGCCGCCGCACAGGGTTTTCTCGTGGGAGCCCTGCTTGAGCAGCGCCCCCCACCCCCCCCAGCCCGGATTGCCCTTGCAGGCGCCATCGGTCCAGATATCCACAACATGTTCACGACTCATTATTTTCCTTGCGGCTCCGCCCGCTTCCATTCCGCCGCCGGCCTGCCCCGCGGCGCGCTGTTTAACTTAACTTGACTTGCGCGTTGCCGCGGCCCGCCGCCCCGGCGGACGGCCTGGCTGGCCCGCCTGCCTAGATACCCGAATGCCTGCCGGTGACCACCGTACGCCTTCTGACGTGCTTCTTTACATGCTTCCATTCGGGGCCCACCAGCCGTATGCACGCCACGCGCTTGATGGCCGACACCACATAGACCGAGCCGCATATGGGCCACCAGCGGTCGCCCGCCGGCTCCATGAACGCCCAACGCTGCAGCCACTTCTCGGTCTCGCAGGGAGGGGCATAGCAGCCGAAGTGCCCCCGGTCGACCTCGAACGACAGTAGTTTGAACCAGTCTTTCAGGCGGCCCAGGGAAACCTGCAGGTGGGCGGGAATGGGCATGATGGGATCCAGGCCCGGTATGCGCTCGTGCAGCCCCCACAGGCTCCAGGGATTGAAGCCCGAAATCACCACCCGGCCCTCGGGCACCAGGACCCGCTCGGCCTCGCGCAAAACCTGGTGCGGGCTATTGGAACACTCCAGAACATGGGGTAATATCAGCAAGTCGATGCTCTGGCCATCGAAGGGCAGGTTTTCCGGGTCGGCATAAAGCGCGACGCCGGGTTGCGCGCAACCCGCATCGCCATACGAATGAGTACGGCCCTTGTACGGAATCCTGTTTGCTTGCAGCAAGTCCCAGCCGGGCAGGCCAACCTGCATGGCATGGTACCCGAACGCATTGGCCACCATCCCGTTTATTTTTTCCTGTTCCCATTGCTTGACGTACTGGCCGGCGGGCGTGCTCAACCATTCGGCAAGTTCCACGATAAGCGGCTGGCCCAACGATTCAGACACATGAGCTCCTTGCAATATGGTTGGCAAACATGATTAACCCAGACTCTAGCCGCACCCAGCTTATCCCGGTTCCCGCTTTTTCCGACAACTATATATGGTTGCTGTGCAAAGGCGGGCATGCGGTGGTGGTCGACCCGGGGGCGTCCGAGCCCATCGAAAAGCTGCTCGGGCAATACCATTTAACCCTCGATGCCATTTTACTAACCCACCATCATCCCGACCACGTCGGCGGCGTCAAGGCCCTGAAGGCGCTGACCAACGCCAAGGTCTACGGCCCGCTGGGCGAAACCCTGCCGGTATGCGACGAAGGCCTCAAGGAAGACGACAATATCACACTTGAGAACCTCGGCCTAACCCTGTCCATCCTGGACATCCCTGGCCATACCGCCGGCCACATCGCCTATTTCGGCTACCTGGACACCGGCAAGCCCGTGGTGTTCTGTGGTGATACACTGTTTGCCGCAGGCTGCGGACGCCTTTTCGAAGGCACCCCCGCCCAAATGGTCAATTCCCTGGCAAAACTCAAAGTTTTGCCGCTGGAAACCCTGGTGTGCTGCGCGCACGAGTACACATTGGCCAATTTGCGCTGGGCGCTGCAGGTGGAACCCGGCAACACTGCTTTGCAGCAACGCTGGCAGACCGCGCAGCGGCAACGCTCCGAAGGTCTGCCGACCCTGCCGTCCACCATCGGCCTGGAGCTTGAAACCAACCCGTTTTGCCGCCCATTGCAACAAAGCGTTTCAGACGCGGCCGCCGCTTATGCGGGCGAGCCGCTGACCTCGGCTGTAGCCGTTTTTGCGAGCCTGCGCGAATGGAAGAACAATTTTTGACACCTAGCCAATGAACTGCCTACGACTCTTCATTCTGCTCATCGTGGCAGTCCTGGCCGGTTGCGCAAGCAACCAAACCAGCCAATACGCAAACAAAAAGGTCTATACCGCCGAGGAAACCTCGCGCACCATCGACCTCACCCACCCCCCCCGCGACATGTGGGACCGCATCCGCCGCGGCTTCGCCATCCCCAATCTGCATAGCGACCTGGCCGACCAATGGACGGAGTACTACGCTTCGCACCCCGAAGCCGTCTACCGCATGAGCCAGCGGGCCAGCAAGTACCTGTATTTCATCGTCGACGAACTCGAACGCCGGGGCATGCCTACCGAACTGGCCCTGCTTCCTTTCGTGGAAAGCGCCTACAACCCCACCGCCTATTCCAAATCCAACGCCTCGGGCCTGTGGCAGTTCATTCCCAGCACCGGCCTGCATTACAACCTGCAGCAGGACTCGTGGCGCGACCAGCGCCGCGACCCCATCGCCTCCACCCATGCCGCGCTGGACTACCTGAGCTATCTGTACGACTTCCAGGGCGACTGGTACCTGGCGCTGGCGTCCTACAACTGGGGCGAAGGCGCGGTCAAGCGCTCCCTCGACAAAAACGCCGATGCGGGGCTGCCCACCGATTACGCCTCCATCAGCATGCCCGATGAAACCCGCAACTACGTGCCCAAGCTGCAGGCCATAAAAAACATCGTCGCCAACCCCAAAAAATACGGCATCACCCTTCCCAGCGTCAGCAACACCCCCTATTTCACCACCATCAAAAGAACGCAATCCATCGACGTCGCCGTGGCCGCCCAACTGGCCGAAATGTCGGTGGAAGACTTCAAGGCGCTCAACGCCTCGTTCAACCGCCCCGTCATTCTGGGCGAACACGAACCCACGCTACTGCTGCCCACCGACCGGGCCGATATTTTCAAGGCCAACCTCGAGGCCTACCAGGGCAAGCTCAGCTCGTGGCAGGCCTACCATGCGAGGCAGGGCGAGTCGTACGCGGCCATTGCCAAAAAATACGGCATAAGCCTGGCAAGCCTTCGAAAAATCAATGGGCTAAGCAGCAAGAAAACGCGGGCGATCGCGCAAACCCTGCTGGTTCCCAAGCTGGAATCGGGCGGCGGCATCCAGCTGGCGTCCCTGGAATACCCCTCCAACGACTCCGGATCCGAAACCCGCAAGCCATCCATCAAGAAAGTATCGGTGCAGCGGCGAGGCAAGGACGTCGTCGTCGTAAAGCGCAAGGCCAATGTCCGCACTCATACCGTCCAATCGGGCGACACGCTGTACTCGCTGGCCAAGCGCTACCACACCTCGATCGACGAACTGCGCAAACTGAACAATCTTAAAAGCAACAGTCTGGCCCGGGGCAAGCAATTGCGCGTGCCGGGCACCAATATCCGCGGCTAGTCCCAAACCGGTCCGCAACAACCAAACAGGATAAAAAAAATGGGTTTTTTAAACGGCAAGCGCATCCTGGTCACCGGCGTGCTGTCCAATCGCTCCATTGCCTACGGCATCGCCCAGGCCTGCCGCCAGCAAGGCGCCGAACTGGCGTTTACCTATGTGGGCGAACGCTTCAAAGAGCGCGTCACCGAATTCGCCGCCGAACTTGGCAGCACCATCGTCCTGGCTTGCGATGTCGCTGAAGACGCGCAAATCGAAGCCGCCATCGCCGAGCTGCAGTCGCACTGGGACGGCCTGGACGGGCTGGTGCATTCCATCGGCTTCGCGCCGCGCGAAGCCATTGCCGGCGACTTCCTCGAAGGCCTTTCGCGCGAAGGCTTCCGCATTGCGCACGACATCTCGGCCTACAGCTTCCCGGCCCTGGCCAAGGCCGCCCTGCCCTTGCTGAAGGGCCGCCAAAGCTCGGTGCTTACCCTTACCTACCTGGGCGCCGAAAAAGTGGTCCCCAACTACAACACGATGGGTCTGGCCAAGGCTTCGCTGGAAGCCAGCGTGCGCTACCTGGCCACCTCGCTGGGCCCCATGGGCATCCGTGCCAACGGTATTTCCGCGGGCCCCATCAAGACACTGGCCGCCAGCGGCATCAAGGACTTCAGCTCCATACTCAAGTTCGTGGAATCCCACGCGCCGCTGCGCCGCAATATCACCATCGAAGATGTCGGCAACGTGGCCGCTTTCCTGCTGTCCGATCTGGCAGCGGGTGTAACCGGCGAGATCACCCACGTGGATGCGGGCTTCTCCACCGTTGTTCCAGGCATGTGAAGAACTCCGGCCCAAGGGCCGGAGCTTTAGCTTGTGGTCATAACGGCAGGGTTTCGGGAAACACCACGCCATCGCCCCCTTCGGTCCAGGGGGCGTATTTTTTCATGATGCGGCCGAACAGGTCGGAGTCCATCCACGCTGCAAGCCATGCCGACAGCCGCGGCCAGGGCTGGGCCTGAAACCAGCCGGCATCGACGTGCGCGAACTGCCTGACGAAAGGCGCAATGGCCATGTCCGCCAGCGCCGCATGATGCCCGAACAAAAAGGCGTCCTGTTCCAGCATCCGCTCCAGCTTCATGAGCCAACACGCGGCCTCGGCGCGATGCGCCGCCGCGGCCTGAACAGGGCTCCCATCCATATCGGAGCTGGCCGCAATGCCGGCATTGGCGCTGGTAGCCGCATCGGCTCGCCCGCCTGCGCCCGGCTCACCCGCATAGCGCTGCGGATATTTATAGCGGTCCAGATGGTGCTTGAAAGCGCCGTCGCATTCGGCCACGAGCGCCAGCATGGCATCGGGCCCCTGCCGATCCGGCGCCAGCCAGTCTTGCGGATCGTTCCGGCCCAAGGCCCACAGCATGATGTCCAGGCTTTGCTCCAGTACCTGGCCGTCGCCAAGCACCAGCACGGGCACCGTGGCTTTGGGCGACGCCTGGTACAAGGCCTGCGGCTTGTTGCGCAGCACCACTTCGCGCAGCTCGCACTGTTGGCCGCTGGCGGCCAAGGCCAGGCGCGCCCGCATGGCGTAGGGACAGCGGCGGAAGGAATACAGGATCGGGCGCGCCTGCGCCTTCATGGCTTGCGCAGCAACTGCCCGGCACGCTGCAATTGCTCTTCGGCCTGCGCACCGATGCCGGCAACCAGATCGCCGGCGCTTTCCACCTTATGGATAAGATCGACGACCTCGCCGGCCCACACCATGGCGGTATCGTAGTCGCCATCGCCGGCCGCCGCCCAGAACTCGGGGCTTACCGTGGCCGCTTGCTCGGCCAGCTCGTCTTCCCTGCCCGTCCAGCGGCTCATGAAGGCATTGTGCAGGGCGCGGCCGGTATAGCCATTGGGCCAGTCGTAGCCGCGCACAATATCGAAGATGCGGGTGCGCTGGGTTTGTTCGCCTTCGGCGTTGACGATGCGCTGCTTGGCCTGGTCGTGCCCCAGCGCTTCGCGGCTGGCATAGAACCGCGTGCCAAGCAAGGCCCCATGGGCGCCCAGCATCAGGGCCGCCGCCAGGCCTCGCCCGTCGGCAATGCCCCCGGCCGCCACCACCGGGACCGAGCCCGAGGCGTCGATCACGGCCGGCACCAACGGCATCGTGCCGCGCGCGCCGCCATGGCCGCCCCCTTCCGTGCCTTGGGCGACGATGACGTCGGCGCCCGCCTTGCGTGCCTGGACGGCGCCGGCCACATCCTGCACCTGGCAAATCAGCTTGCATCCGGCCGCCTTGATCGCCGACGCGTAAGGCGAAGGATCGCCGAAGGACAGCATGACAGCGTGCGGCTTGGCCCTCAGGGCAAGCTCGAGTATGCCGTCGCCGATGGCCCAGGTGATGAGCCCCACGCCCCAAGGCCGCTTGGCCTGCGCCTTGACCAAGGCCAATTCGGTATCGAGCCAGTCGGGATCGCCATAGCCTCCGCCCACCATGCCCAGGCCTCCGGCATTGGACACCGCCGCGGCCAGGCGGCCGCCCGCCACGCCGCCCATGGGCCCCAGCACAATGGGGTGATCCAGGCCAAACATATCCGTCAATGCTGTCGCTATCATGATTCGTCCTTCAAAAGAATTCGTTCAAGTCCGCCGCCCGGTCGCGTGCAGATTTCCAGCCACGCAGCGTCAAGGTTGTGTCAGGGCCTGATCACCCACAGACAAAAATGGGCGGCAATGCATGGGCACGATACGCATGCCGCTATTCGGCTGCACCTTGCGCGCCGGATCCGGCTGCGGCTGCGGCATCGGCTGCAGCATGGTTTTTTTCCATGCGCACGCCGATGTGGCGCTGACGGCGCTGGCGGGCCAGCTCTACCTGCTTCTGGCGCTCGCGGAATCGCTGAACCTGCTCGGGCGTGTGCGTGCCGTGGCAATGCGGGCAGCTTACGCCTTCGACAAAATGCTCCGAGACCTTGTCGGCGGCGCCAAGCGGCTGGCGGCAGGCCCGGCACAGCTCGTAATGCCCTTCCTCCAGGCCGTGCACCACCGAAACCCGTTCGTCGAAGACAAAGCACTCGCCTTCCCAGCGGCTTTGCTCGGGCGGCACGGTTTCCAGGTACTTGAGAATGCCGCCTTCAAGATGATAAACCTCTTCAAACCCCTGCGAGCGCAGGTAGGCGGTGGATTTCTCGCAGCGAATGCCGCCGGTGCAGAACATGGCCACGCGGGACTTCTTGTTCAACACGCCGTTTTCGGTCTGGGTTTGCACCCATTGAGGAAACTCGGTAAAGCTTGCGGTATGCGGGTTGACCGCCGACGCGAACGAGCCGATGGAGACTTCGTAATCGTTGCGCACATCGACTACCACGACATCCGGGTCGTCGATAAGGGCGTTCCATTGGTCGGGCTTGACGTAGGTGCCGGCCATGGTGCCGGCCTGCACATTGGGCACGCCCATGGTGACGATTTCACGCTTGAGCTTGACCTTCAGCCGATAGAACGGCATTTTGCCGGCCCGCGATTCCTTGTGCGTCAGCGAAGCCATGCGCGGGTCGCGGCGTAAATAAGCCAGCACGGCCCGGATGCCGGCTTCGGGGCCGGCTATGGTGCCATTGATGCCCTCTTCGGCCAGCAGCAGGGTGCCCTTGACCTCGTTGCTTTCGCAAAACTCGAACAACGGCGCCTGCAGCGCCTTGTAATCGGGTAGATGGACGAACTTGTACAGCGCGGCAACCAGGAAATCAGCCATGACAGAATCAATAGCCCGAAGACCAGTTGCGTCGATGCGGCGAAACAGCCGCAAACAAGGGGGTCATGGGCGAGTTGGATAAAACGGTTATTTTACCTCTGTGCCCGCCATCCACCTGCGCCCCGGGAGGGCCAGGCCTATTTGGCGCGTCTGCGGTCGTAGCGTTCGTTGCCGACGCCCCCCATGCTGATGATCCGCTTTGAAGAGGCCTGCTTGGCCCTTTCGTTATTGATAAGCTGCCGCACGGAGCTTGTAAGGGGACGGAATGCAGTCGGGGTACGCGGTTTGACCAACATCAAAAACCTCACTGAATTATTAGTATTCGTAAAGTAATAATGAGCCGGCCCGCAGGCCGGGCTCGGCCTGTTGTAACGCTGTAACACTAGCCGTAAGATAACACTGGATTGCAGTCAATTTAATGAAACTGGGGAAATTACCAATACGTCCGCCCCGCCGCTCATGGCGTTGCCCTTCCTCGCAAGGCATTTAGCCTTGCTGCGGGGGAGTCCTTGCGCTCAAGCGGTTCCAGCCCCAACGCGATCTCCTTACTATGTGCTAACAGGCCCTATGAACATCACCATCGCCGACGACTACCAGGATTGTGTTCGCCATCTGCACTGCTTCGACAAGCTGGCCGGACACAGCGTGCAAGTCTTCAACGACAGCGCCAAAGACCTGACCGAGCTGGCCGCACGCTTCGGCACCGCCGAGGCCCTGGTGCTTACCCGGGAACGCACCATTGTCTCGGCCGACCTGATCAAGCGCCTGCCCAGGCTGCGCCTGATCTGCCAGACCGGCAAGATCGGCGGACACGTCGATGTGGACGCCTGTACCGAACATGGCATCGCCGTCGCCGATGGGCAAGGCAGCGGCGCGGCGGCAGCCGAACTGACCTGGGCGCTGATTCTTGCCAGCCGCCGCCACCTGGTCGCCGAAGTCAACCGGCTGCGCGACGGCCTGTGGCAAGGGCATCTGGGCCAGCAGTTGCGGGGCCAGCGCCTGGGGGTCTGGGGCTATGGGCGCATCGGACGGCAGGTCGCCGCCTACGGCAGAGCCTTTGGCATGGATGTCTGGATATGGGGCCGCGAAGGCTCCGCCAACCGCGCCCGCGCGGACGGATTCGCCGTTGCGGTCTCGCGGGAAGAGTTTCTGGCCGGCAGCGACATCGTGACCCTGCATATCCGCCTTACGCCCGAAACCCGGGGGCTCGTCGCCCTGGCCGACCTGGTTCGCATGCGGCCCACCGCCCTGCTGGTCAATACCAGCCGCGCCGAGCTCATCCAGCCCGACGCCCTGGAGCGCGCCCTGTGCCAGGGGCGCCCCGGTTTCGCGGCGGTGGATGTCTACGAATCCGAGCCCGTGCTTGGCGCCCGCCACCCTCTGCTCAAGCTGGCCAATGCCTTGTGCACGCCTCACATCGGCTTCGTCGAAAAAGACAACTACGAGGCCTACTACGGCGCCGCCTTCGACGCCATCGTCCGCTACGCGGCGGGCCAGCCCGTCGACCTGGTCAATCCTCAAGTCAGAAACCGGGAAAAGCCGCTGCGTGTGTAGAACGACGCCTGGCTGGACGTCAAGGTGTACAGAAGCCGGCCCGGCGGCCATGCTTGCCGCTACGCGGTGAACCCCTGCGCAAAGGCTTCGCGCAAATACGCCACGAAAACCTGGACGGCGCGGGGGGCATGTGTGGAATAGGGCCGGATGGCATATAGGGTATCTCCGAACACGTTCACCACATTCCAGCCAGGCAGAACAGGCACCAATGTTCCATCGAGCAGGGCTTGCTGCGCCGTGAAATCCGGCAACAGGGTAATGCCCAGGCCGGCCTGCGCAGCCTCGCGCAAGCCCTCGCTGTTGTTGACGGCAAACGGCCCCTTGACCGGCACCACCCATCTCTTGGCCGCCTGGCCCTTCCTGGCCGCCGACTCGAACGTCCACATGACCGTGCTCTGGCGGCGCGGATAATGCAGGCACGCATGCTCGGCCAGGGCTTCGGGCGTATCCGGCGCGCCGTGGCGCGCGATGTAATCCGGGCTGGCCACCAGCACCGAGCGCGTCGCGCACAAGGCCCACGCCACGTATGTATCGGGCGGCGACGATGTATGGCGGATCGCCAGATCGAAACCGTCCACCGCCAGCGAACTCAACTGATCGGACAGATCCAGCTCGATACGGATCCGGGGATAGCTGCGCAAAAACACGGGCAGGCGCGGCACCAGTTGCTGGCGGGCGAACGCCACCGGGGCGCTCAGGCGCAAAGTGCCCTGAGGTGAAGCCGCCAGTTCGCGCACGCTCTCGAAGCTGTCGGCAATATGCTCGAAAGCGCCCCGCGTCGCCTCGACCAACTGCTGCCCCGCTTCGGTCAGGCGCACGCTGCGCGTCGTGCGCTGGACCAGGGATACGCCAGCCGCCCGCTCGAGTTCGGCAATGCGCTGGCTCATGGCGGCCTTGCTGGCATCCAGATGCCGTGCGGCGGCGGTAAAACTGCCTTGCTGAGCCAGCACCGTAAGCCAGTGAACATGCGTCCACAGCGCAGAGATTTTTTCGTTATCCATGCATGGATTATTCATTATATTGAACAATGAATCCAGCTTTTATGGCTATTCAAACAACGCCTACATCCTTAAACTAAAAAATCGAATGCGATATGCATCGTTAAACCAGCAGTCTCACCGAATACCGACAGGAACGCCGCCATGCACAACTTCACCGACCGCAGCGATGTAGGACATTTCATCAACGGACAACGCACTCCGGGCAAATCCGTGCGGCGCCAGGATGTCTACAATCCCGCGTTGGGCAGCGTAGCCAGGCAGGTCCTGCTGGCCGAACCCGGCGACGTCGATGCGGCCGTGGCCGGCGCCAAGCAAGCTTTTGCCGCCTGGGCCAACACCCCGCCCATCCGGCGCGCGCGCGTTCTGTTCAAGTTCCTCGAACTCATGAACCAGCACCGCGACACACTGGCGGCCATCATCACCGCCGAGCACGGCAAAGTGTTCAGCGATGCCCAGGGCGAGGTGTCGCGCGGCATTGACGTCATCGAATTCTCCTGCGGCATTCCGCAACTGCTCAAGGGCGACTACACCGACCAGGTTTCCACCGGCATCGACAACTGGAGCCTGCGCCAACCCTTGGGCGTCGTGGCGGGCATCACGCCGTTCAATTTCCCCAGCATGGTGCCTTGCTGGATGTTTCCCGTCGCCATCGCTGCGGGCAACTGCTTTGTGCTCAAGCCCAGCGAGCGCGACCCGTCGGCGGCGCTCTACATGGCGGACCTGCTCAAGCAGGCCGGCCTGCCGGACGGTGTTTTCAACGTCGTGCAGGGCGACAAGGTCGCCGTCGACGCTCTGCTGGCCCATCCGGACGTCAAGGCCGTCAGCTTCGTGGGCTCGACGCCCATCGCCCACTATATCTACGAGCAGGCCGCCCACTACGGCAAGCGGGTGCAGGCCCTGGGTGGCGCCAAGAACCATCTGGTCGTCATGCCCGACGCCGACCTGGAGCAAGCCGTCGACGCCCTCACAGGCGCCGCCTACGGTTCGGCGGGGGAACGCTGCATGGCTATTTCAGTGGCTGTCCTGGTGGGCGACGTCGGCGACAAGATCGTGCCCATGCTGGCTCAGCGGGCCAAGAACCTGGTCGTCAAAAACGGCATGGAAAGCGACGCCGAAATGGGCCCGCTCGTCAGCCGCCAATCGCTGGAGCGCGTCGAAAGCTATATTGCGCTGGGCCAGGAAGAAGGCGCCGAGCTGGTCGTCGACGGACGCGGCCTGAAAGTGCCCGGCCACGAAAACGGCTTTTTCACCGGCGGCACGCTGTTCGATCGCGTCACGCCGCAAATGCGCATCTATAAAGAGGAAATCTTCGGGCCGGTGCTGGCCTGCGTGCGGGTCAACGATTTCGCCACCGCCGTCGATCTCATCAACGCGCACGAATTCGGCAACGGCGTGTCGTGCTACACCCGCGACGGCCACATTGCGCGCGAGTTCGGCCGCCGCATCCAGGTCGGCATGGTCGGCATCAACGTGCCCATTCCCGTGCCGATGGCCTGGCACGGCTTCGGCGGCTGGCAAAAATCGCTGTTCGGCGACATGCACGCCTACGGCGAAGAAGGCGTGCGCTTCTACACCAAGCAAAAAAGCATCATGCAGCGCTGGCCGGAAAGCACCTCCAAAGGCGCCGAGTTCGCCATGCCCACAGCAAAATAGACGTAAAAGACGCCCGCTTTATCCCGCCTTGGCAGACGGAACAAAGCGGGCGCCCCGCCATACCCGAATCATCCTTCAAGGGGGTGTGCAGCCAGCCTACTTCAAGACCGAAGCGAATGCCTGGGCGGTGCGCTCGACATTGCGGGTGTTGAGCCCCGCCACGCAAATGCGCCCCGACTCGATGATGTAGACGCCGTACTTTTCAATGAGCTCCTGCATATGGGGCGCCAGCGCGGGCGCATAGCTGAACATCCCGCGCTGGGCCAGCAGGAAATCCCAGTCGTAGGCCGGATGCACCCGCACCAGCCCGCGATGCAGCTCGAGCCGCATCTCGTGGATGCGTTCGCGCATGGCGTCGACTTCGGACTCCCACAGCGCGCGCAGCTCGGGGTCGAGCAGCACCGTTTCCACCACATGCCCGCCATAGGCCGGAGGGCTGGAATAATTGCGCCGCACCGCTTGCTGCAACTGCCCCAGCGCGCGCGAGGCTTCGTCCGCGTTCGCGCAGAACATGCTCAAGCCGCCGCAACGTTCGCCATAAATCGAGAAAATCTTGGAATACGAATTGGCCACCAGGAACGGCAGGTCGGCCTTGACCAGAGCCCGCACCAGATACGCATCGCGCTCCAGGCCTTCGCCCAGCCCCTGGTAGGCCATGTCGAGAAAAGGCAGCAGCTTGCGCCGGGCGACGATGCGCACGACCTCGTCCCATTGCGCGCTATTGAGATCGGCGCCGGTGGGATTGTGGCAGCACGGGTGCAACACAATAATGGTTTGCTCGGCCTGCGTTTCCAGGTAGGCGGCCATGGCCTCGAAATCCAGCCTTTGGGTGGCCGGGTCGAAATACGGATACGCCTCCACCGCAAACCCCGCGCCCTCCAGGATGGCCCGGTGGTTGTCCCAAGTGGGGTTGCTGATGCGCGCCACCGACCTCGGAAAGAATTTTTTCAGCAGGTCGCTGCCCACCTTGAGCGCGCCCGAGCCGCCCAAAGTCTGGATAGTGGCGACACGGCCGGCGCGCAGCGCCTCGGAATCCTTGCCAAAGACCAGCTCTTGCGTCGCCTTGCAATACGCCGGGCTGCCACTCATGGGCAGGTAGACGCTGGGCGCGGTCGAGGCGTTGACGATTTCCTGCGCACGCTGCACGGACTCCAGGCGAGGAATATTGCCTTCGTCGTCGTAATACAAGCCAATGCTGAGGTTGATTTTTTCAGGCCGGGGATCGTCGCGATACGCCAATTGCAAAGACAATATGGGGTCGCCTGCATAGGCCGAGAGCGTGCTGAACAAGGTTTTTCCTGTATGCCGGGGAGCCAGCGAAAAAGGGGGTGGGAAATTCGGTATTTTATACCGGCTTGTCAGGGAAGGCGCCGGCCAGCATACAAGGCTCAGGACAATAAATCGCGCTCTATTTTTTCCTTGCAGGCCAGCAACTGGTTCACGATGTCCCGCTCCGCCTCTTTGAAGCGCAGGGTAGGAACGGGAATGGAAATGGAGGCCAAATCGCCCCCGGCCCGCTGCAGCGCGATGGCCGCCGCGCAAATGCCTTCGTCATGCTCTTCGTAATCGACGGCAATACCCGTGCGCCGCACCTCTTCCAGCTCTTTTTCCAGGGCTTCCCATGACGTGATGGTACGCGCCGTATGAGGTTCGAAACGGATCTTCTTTTTGATTTTCTGCAGTGCCGCCGCGGGTAGGCACGCCAATACCGCCTTGCCAGGCGCCGAAGCGTGCAGCGGGAACGAGATACCCACGGAAGAGACCGCCTGCAGCCGGTGCGAGCCGGTTATCTGGTCGATGAACACGACCTTGTCCTGCTCGAAAATGGTCAGATCGACGGTTTCACCCAGGCTGGAGGCAAGCTCCTGCATGTATTTGCGCGCCACTTCGGCAATATCGAACCGCGCCGCGGTGGCCAGGGGAATCAGGGCCGGCCCCAACCGCACGCCACGGGCCGACGACCCGGCAATCACCAGGTTTTCCTGGTTCAAGGCATCGACGATGCGCTGCACGGTGGAACGCGGCAACGCAAGCGACTTGGCGATCTGCCCCAACGACATTCCCCCCGAATTCTGGGCGAGCAGCTGCATGATGGCTGCGGCTCGGGCGATTACCTGGATGCCCGAGCGCTCGTTTGCCGGCTCATCGCCGCGTAATACCTGATCAGGCGGATTTGGCTTCATAAAATTCCACTTGGCTGCTGATTTCGGAGCGCCTGGAAACGGCGCAGTCAGGGCCGGTCAGCACTAAAAGCTAAAAGGCCCTAGTTTAATGGCTACGGCGTTCGAACACATCGGCACTATACGCCGTTCGCCACACTGAAAATGCCCTCCTCCGCCCTACCAGGGCACGGCTATGGGCCGGCTATCCCGGTTTTCGGCGATGAACAGCGAAGGCAGGAACCGGGAGAGAAAGGTGAATTCGTTATAGCAATGCATCAACAGCGCCCGGCCGAACTCGTCCGTGACCAGCTTTTCGATCTCCGAAGGGCTCATCCCCTGGTCCACGAGGTCCTGCCCCAGATAAAAGTGACTGCGCAGCGCGCAGCCCCATTCGGTATCGCGGCCAATATGCAGCAAGCGGCCGCCCAGAACCTTGTCGCCGTCGCGCGGAGGTTGATGACCCGCGCCGACGCGCCCGCACACGGCCGCGCTCACCCGCCCTTCGCGGCGGGCAGCGTCATAGGCGCCGGCGTCGAAAAACTCGGCAGCGTCGCGGAACTGGATGGACAGCTTCTCGGCGGGCAAGCCGGTAAAACGTTCCTCGACGACATGAATGGAGCCTACGTGCGTGCCATCGCGGCACTCGGCCCAGTCGCTGAACACGTGATCCACCGGATGCCACCACACGTATTTCTGGGTATCCGGCCGAAACCGGAACCACCATTCAAACATTTCCCCGGTGCAGCGATGCAGGTCGGTGCGGGCCGCCACATGCAGCACGCCCGTATCCAGGCGTTCGTATCCCGTTTCCAGCTGCATTGGGGCGGGATCCAGCAGCCGGTCGACTTCCTCTAACTTCATAATGCCTCCTTGTCGTTGCGTGGCGCGGCATGCCAACGCGTTTTCAGTGTTCAAACACAAACGGATTCACGCGGCTCTTCGTGGCCCGCGCCAACATACAGATCTTTCAACCCGGGATGGTTCCGCACCTCGACGGCGCTGCCCGACAGAACGATGTTTCCATGCGAAACGATATGCGCGGTATCGACCAGATCCAGCGACCGCTCCACGTCCTGCTCGACAAGCAGTATGGTCAGGCCTGCCTTGCGCAGAACGTCCAGCGCCGTGTAGAGCCGGTCGACGATGACAGGGGCCAGCCCAAGGCTGATCTCGTCGAAGACGACCAGGCGCGGGCGGCTCATCAGTGCACGCCCGATCGCCAGCATCTGCTGCTGCCCGCCGGACATGGAGGTGCCAGCCTGCCCGCGCCTTTCGGCCAATATGGGGAACAGCCGATACACCGCGTCCAGCCGCTCTTTTTGCTCTTTCGGCGCCACCCGGCGCGCAGCCAGCAGAAGATTTTCCTCCACCGACAAGGTCGGAAAGATTCTGCGTCCCTCCAGACACTGGGCAATGCCCAGATCGGCGATCCGGTGCGGCGCCATCGATGTGATGTCGGCGCCGTCGAACCGCAGCGAGCCCGAGGTGGGTTTGATGGTTCCCGCAATGACTTGCGACAACGTGCTTTTGCCCGCGCCATTGCAGCCCAGGATAGCCACGGCCTGCCCTGCCTTGACACCAAAGCTCAGGCCATGCAGCACCCTGGCCTGGCCATAGCCCGCGCATACGTCCTCGAGCCGCAAAAGCTCCGGAGCGGCTTCGCCGGACGGCGTCCGCGGCGGCGCCACGATGCTGTCCAGGCCATGGCTGGCCTGGGAAAGTGCGGCATCCGGCACTGGCTCGGCCCCGGCCTGCGCTGCAGCATTCGCGCCCTCGGCTCTGCCCTGCTTTTTATGTGCAGAGCCCAGGTAAATGGCGGCCACGTCGTCGCTGGCGAGCACGTCCTCCGTGGGTCCATAGGCGAATTTCTCGCCGAAATTCATCACCATGGTGGTCGAGCAGCACTCGCGCACCACGCGCAGAACGTGTTCGATGATGATGATGCCGTCGGTTTCCGGCGCCACCTGGCGAACGAGCTCGATCAATTCATCGATTTCGCGATCCACCAGTCCGCCCCCCACCTCGTCCAGCATAAGAAGCTGCGGCTTCAATGCCAGGGCCCGAGCCACCTCCAGGCGCTTGCGGCGCAACAAGGGAAGATCCCTGGCCCGCCAATCGGCGACATCAACGAGATTCGTCTTTTCCAATAACGCCCGGCATTCGAGCCGCACGATCTTGCGATTGGCAAAAGGGCTTCTGGCATACAAGGGCACCAGCAGGTTCTCTTCCACCGTCATGTCCAGAAAAGGCCGGGGAATCTGATAGGTGCGCCCGATGCCCAGGCGCGCCCGGGAGGCGGCGGAGGTCGCCGTAATATTGCGGCCATTGAAGAAAATATTGCCCTCGGTGGGCTGCAAGGCCCCGCCAAGCATGGAGATCAGTGTGGATTTGCCGGCGCCATTCGGGCCGATTACGCCCAGGATCTGGCCCTTGCCAAGCGAAAATCCAAGATCGTTGACCGCCACTACGCCGCCATAACGCTTGGTCAGCCCCGCCACCTGCAGCAAGGGGGCTTGCCCGTCCATAGCCTTGAATGAAGAATCGACGGTCATGGCTTCACCCCCTTTCCAGTGCGGATTGCGCGCCGGCGGCGTCGGCGCGGCCGGTTTGCGTTCGCCGGCCATTTCTTCTGCGCCACAGTGAAATGGCCAGCCCGGTCAGGCCCTGCGGCGCGCACCGGATGACGACAATGAGAATCAGGCCCGTAATGGCAAGATGCACATCGGGGTAGTCGGCCAGCCATTCGCTTAGCGCCACGATGAACACGGTTCCCACCAAAGGCCCCGCACGCAGGCCTATGCCCCCGATGATGACCACCGACAGAACATCCACCGACCACGAAATTCCGAACATGCCGTAGGGCTCGATGGCGCCCAGCTTCACCGCCTGCAGGCCACCCGCCATCGCCATCAGGGCGCTGGCCGTCATGAAAGCCAGCAGCTTTACGCGGAAGACCCGCACCCCCACCTGATCCGCCGCCGCCTCGTCGTCGCGCACCGCCTTGAGCGCTATGGACAGCCGCGACGACACATACAGGGACAACACAATGGTGGCAAAGACGAACAGCACCCACGCCCACAAGTACAGAACCTGCACGGAAGGCGGATCCACGACGGCGAACCAGCCCGTCGCGCCGCCAAAATAGCTGGTGTTGATCATGAACAACCGTATGGCCTCGGCCAGGGCAAGCGTGCCCACGGTGAAGTACAGGCCTTTCAGGCGGAACACCGCGGGCGACACCAGGGCGGCCAGCGCCGCCCCCGCCACGGCCGAAGCCAGCAAAGCGGGCAAGACCGGCAGGCCGGCGAAATTCATGAGGCCCATCAGCATATAACCGCCGGCCCCGAAAAACGAGGCGGTTCCCAGCGATACCAGGCCTCCGTATCCAGCCAGAAGATTCCAGGCTTCGGCCAGCGTCATCAACAGCAGCAGCCGGAACCCGACTTCAAAGCCGTAGCTGCTCAAGGCCCCTGGAACGACAATGGGAAAGCCCACTACCGCCAGCAGGACAACCGAGTACGCAATGGTTCGGCAGGCCGCCGCATCGGCATGCGCCGCGGGTTTGATTTGTGTTTGCATGTTATCCCCCCTTGCGTCCCAGCAGCCCCTGCGGGCGCAGGGCCAGCATGAGCAGCAACAGCACCAGGCCCACCAGATCGCGATAACCATCGCCCAGCATCAAGCCGCCCAGGCTTTGCAACACCCCAAGCAGCAAACCGCCCACCAGCGTTCCGAAGATATTGCCCAGCCCTCCCAGCACGACGATGGCGAAAGCGTTCAACAGGTAGGTGGCGCCACTTATGGGTGTGAAGGCAAAGATGCTGCCGATCAGCACACCCCCGACCCCGGCGCAGGCGGCGCCCAGCGCGAATGTCCAGCCATGCACGCGCCGTACGTCCACGCCGTTCACAGCCGCGGCAACCGGGTCCGACGCGCTGGCGCGCAGGTCGCGCCCAAACGCCGTGCGCGAGATGAGGAAATGCACCGCGAGAATGACCACGATGGAAAGCACGAAGCCGATCAGGTAGATTCTTCCGAACCCGACCGGGCCTATCTGAATGGAGCTCACCCCATTGCCGAACTGGATGGAGCGCGTATCGGCATGGAACAGCATGATGTAGACATTCTGCAATACGATGGAAAGGCCGAACGTGGTCATCATTGCGGACTCGGGCGGCTTATCCGCAAGAGGCTGCAACATGTAGCGCTGCAGGGGCCAGGCCAAGGCAGCCATCAGCACGGCAACCAGCGGCAGCGCGAGCAGGGAACTCAAGCCCAGGGGCTGCATGACGAAGACCATGAGATAGCCGCCCGCGATCAGCAGTTCGCCATGGGCCAGGTTCACCAGGCCCATGACGCCCAGGACTATGGATAGGCCCAGTGCGGCCAAGGCCAACACGCCCCCCAACAGCACTCCGGAAACCAGGCTGTTGATTACGATGTCCACGTTTTCCATAAAACTCCCTCTTTCGACGGAATGCCCGGCGGCCCGGCTTTATTTCGGCTGGATGTACGTACCGGTGGCCAGATCCCTGGGCCATACGATAACGGGCTTGCCATCCTGCCACTGGGACATGGCAATCGGCAACTTGGACGTATTGGTCTGATCGAACTTGACGGGGCCGACGACATAGACCTTGTCGGTCTTCGCAATGGCCTTGTTGATCTGAGCGCGATCCAGCGATTTGGCGGCAATGATGGCATCGATCATGACATTTGCCGCGGCATGCGAGTCGGCAATATGCTGGCTGACGCTCAAGCCCGTTTCTTTTTCGAACCGCTTCGACAATTGCGAGGCGCCGGGATACTTGAAGCTGGGATCCCAGTAGGCGCCCACCAGAACACCATCGGAAAGCTTGCCGGCCGCCTTGGCGAACTGCTCGGGCTCCGCGCCTTTTTCCATGTCGAGAACCTTGGGCACGAAACCGACGGCCGCCATCTGCTTGCGTATAGACACCGCCTGCGGCGTAATGGCATCGACCAGCACCACTTGCGGATTCTTCGATTTCAGTTCGCTGACGGCCGTCGTGAACTGCATATTGTCCACGGGGAATTCGGTTTTCTGCACGATCTTGTAACCGTATTTCTTGGCCAGCGCGGGCCAGATCTGCCCCCCAACCACCTTTCCGTCCGGGCCGTTGTCGTGCAGCAGCGCCAAGGTCTTGTCGGTTTTCACGCCCAGGTCGTCCATCATCTTGAACACGGCTTCGGACAGCTCGGCTTCGTCGAAGAAGATATCCCACACATAATGCCATTTCCGCACGGAACGGAATGCGCCAAGAGGATCGCAGCCCGTCACCAGCGGCACCTTCTTGCGCTCGGCGACCAGCGCGCCCGCGTTGACCAGGGCGGGAGTGCAGGAACCCAGCATTACCAGGGCCTTGTCGCGCGAGATCAAGGTTTCGGTATTGCTGGCGGCCACGTTGGGGTCCGTCTTGTCGTCGCGAACGATCAGGCGGAAGGTGTATTGCTTGCCGTCTATCGTGACGCCGCCGGCCTTGTTCGCATCGTCGACCGCGGTCTGATAGCCCCACTGCTGGTATTTGCCGAAACCCGCCAGCGGGCCGCTGAGCGGCAGCGACGCGCCGATGACGATTTCATTGGCTGCATGGCAGGCCGTTGCGGCGGCCAGCCCCAAGACCAGCCCGGCGGACGCGGCAACCAGCCGCGATTTACGTAAACCCTGGAAAGCTCGTTTCATGAAAGTCTCCTTGATATGTTTTTTGATTGCTCATGGACAGCTCATTGACAATGCCAATCCGGCACGCTCCAATCCGCGCCGGCCTGCTACCACTTCCTGCAGCTTGCTTCACCATCTCCCGCCAAACCGCCGCCGTCCGCGACGGTGGATGCCGGCCGGGCTAGAACGCCACCTCGGCTTGCCCTTTCAGCGCCAGTATCTGCCTGGCTTCGTCCGGCGTAGCGATTTCCATTCCCAATTCCTCAAGGATGAGACGGATTTTCCCCACCTGCTGGGCATTGCTGCTTGCCAGGCGCCCCCGGCCGATGAACAGGCTGTCCTCCAGGCCGACCCGCACATTGCCCCCCATCATCGCCGCTTGGGTCGTAATGGGCATTTGATGCTTGCCCGCCGCCAGCACAGACCAGACATAGTCGCCGCCGAAAAGCCGGTCGGCAGTTCGCTTCATGAAAACGACGTTGTCGTAATCGGCACCGATGCCGCCCAGAATGCCAAACACCCCCTGGATGAAGAACGGCGGCTTGATCAACCCCCTGTCCACGAAATAGGCCAGGTTATACAAGTGGCCGATGTCGTAGCACTCATGCTCGTAGCGCGTGCCGAAATCGGACATCAGTTCGAGCACCCTGGCGATATCCCGAAAGGTATTCCGGAATATAAAGGCTTCGCTGGCTTCGATATAAGGCTTTTCCCATGGGAACTTCCAGTCTTTTACCTTCGAACCCATCAAGTGCATCGAAAAGTTCATCGATCCCATGTTCAACGAACACATTTCGGGCCGGAAACGCAATGCGGCAGCCAGCCGCTGCTCGACCGTCATCTCGGGACTGCCGCCCGTCGTCAGATTGATGACGGCATCGGTGCGTTCGCCAATGGCCGGCAGGAACTGCGCAAAGACATCCGGATCACCCGTGGGGCTGCCGTCTTCGGGGTTCCTGGCATGCAAATGCAGAATGGCGGCTCCCGCCTGCGCCGCCTCCACGGCTTGCTGCGCAATATCCTGCGGCGTATAAGGCAAGGCATCCGACAGGGTCGGCGTGTGAATCGCCCCGGTTACCGCGCAGGTAATGATGACCTTGGGTTGCGGGCGTTTTACTGCTGTTGTCATGCTGATCTCCATCCATATCGGGCAGCTCTGCGGCCGCCTTGAAATCATCGCTTCAGGTTTCCGCCCCGCGCTCGAAAAGCATGCGCTGCAGATGCGTGGCGACGCGCTGCCGGACGGCCTGCGCGTCATCTTCCGACCAGCGCCTCAGGCCTTCGCCCGTCTTCACGCCCAGCAAGCCGCTGGACACAAGGCTGTCCAATAAGGGTGATGGGCCGCCGCTCGCATCGAGATGCGGCAACACCACCTTGTGGATATCGAGCGTCAGATCCAGGCCCACGAGCTCGGCATTTTCAAGCGGACCCAACACCGGCAGGCGCATGCCGAAGCTGTTCTTCACCACTTCGTCGACTGTCTGCGCATCGCATATGCCGGCATGGACAATGGCAAAGGCTTCCCGCCACAAGGCATGCTGCAGCCGATTGCCGACGAAGCCCGGCACATCCTTCTTGACCTCGACCGGCTTCTTGCCCACTTTGCGCAGCAGCGCCATGGTGCGATCGAACGCAGTTTCCGAAAGCTGCACGGTTCGGACCACTTCCACCAAAGGGACCAGGTAGGGCGGGTTCCACCAATGCGTACCGACGACATGGGCCTGACGCCCAGGCGGCAATTTCGACGCAATGTCCGTAATGGGTATGACCGAAGTGTTGCTGGCCAATACCGCTGCCGCCGGCGCCGCGGCATCCAACTGCGCAAAGATGCGCTGTTTCAGCTCCAGCTTCTCGGGCCCCGCTTCGAACACGAAAGCCGCCTGGCCAACGGCATCGCCAACGTGCTCGCAAAGCGTCAACCGCGCCAGGCACGCCTGCGATCCGCCAATGCTTTGCAGGTTGGCGCGTATGCACGGCGCCGCCTTGGCAAGGGCTTCCGGATACGGGTCATACAGCGACACCGAATGGCCCGCAGCCAGGAAGACCTGGGCGATACCACAGCCCATGAGGCCCGCGCCCACCACGGCGATATGGTCTTGATCGGAACTGGACATGGCTACCCCGCTGTATAGCCGCCGTCGACATACAGGATCTGCCCCGTGCAAAAATCCGAGGCCCTGGATGCCAGGTACAGCACGGCCCCCACCAGGTCGTCCGGTTCCCCGAGACGGCCCAGCGGGATGCGCTTGAGCATGCCTTCACGCGCTTCCTTGCCTTTTGGATCGTCCTCGAACATCCAGGCGGTCAGGGCGGAACGAAAGACGGTCGGCGCAATGGCGTTCACATTGATGCCATGCCGCCCCCACTCGCAGGCCAGCGAACGGGCCAGCCCGTCGATCGCATGCTTCGAAGGACAATAGGCCGTGTACCCCGCTGCATGGCCCAGCTTGCCCCGGGTGGAGGAAACCAGGACGACCTTGCCGCCACCGCCCTGGGCAATCATTTTCCGCCCCGCCGCCCGGCACATCAGCCAGGAGCCAAGCACATTGGCGTCCATCACTTCCTGCCAGCGATCTTGCGGAAAATCCGTGATCGGCGACACATTGTTGGTTCCGGACGCAACGACCAGGACATCGACCGAGCCGTATGCCTGGACGGCGGCATCGATGATTGCCTCGGCCTTTTCCCCGTCGTCGGGCCTTGCCGCAAGCGTCGCCACCTCGGCCCCGCAGGCACGCGCCGCTTCGGCCACCTCGCCGAGCCTGGCCGCGCCTCCGGCCGCCAGGGTCAGCCGCGCGCCGGCGCTTGCCATCGCCAGGGCCAGGGCCTCTCCCAGGGCTCCCGTCGCCCCGGTGATGACCACGCTCTTGCCCGCCACATCGAACAAACTGTTAATCGTGCTGGACATGATTTCAATCCCGTTTCGTTGGCATCACCACCAGCATGGATGCCGGCAGATTGGAACGATTGACGATCTCCCGCTCCTCACCGGCTGGAATCACGCATGAATCCAGGGCGCCAAGCGTCGCTTCTTCGTTCTTCGTACGGACGACCATTTCGCCCGATAACACCACATACACTTTCTCGAGCGGAGATGCGTCCCAGCTGGCTCCGCCACCCGGCAGGAAATGCGACAAGCCCACCCAGAAATTTTCCACATCGGTGACATCCGCCCCTTGCAGCCGGAGCGAACGCATGTCGAAATGGAGGGCAGCCTGGTAGGGTTGCGCGTCGGAAAAGTAGGTGACATTCATGGCAGGCTCCTGGGCTTACGCTTTTTCGATGCGGAAATCGCCCTTGTGGTCGACCATGGCCACCACGCGCACGATGCACCCGTCGCCCTTCACCCAGCGCCAGGGAAATGCCGCGATCGTCACGCGCTTGCCGGTTACCTTGTCCAGGTCGCCGCCCACGTTTTCAATGCCCGGGATTCCGGCGGTCAGCAGCGCCCGATGAGCCGGCTCCCACAAGGGGAAGTCCTCTTCCACGGCCCGTCCGGTTTCACGCTTGTATTCCTCGCACACTCGAGGCAGCAAAGGGCCGACGCCGTGCGGGCCGATGGCCGTGCCCAGCGGATGGTCCAGCGCCTGCTGATCCACGCCGACCATCTTCACGCCTTTTTCCGCCAGCCACTCTCCCGCCTCCTTGTATAGCCCTGGCGAGTAAGCGTAGTACATGGAATTGTCGCCGTAGTGGTGATGCCAGCCGGTATTGATGATGACGATGTCGCCCTTCTGGATTTTCGGGTAGGCGTTTTCCAGATCCTTGGGCGTAATCACCTCCCACTTCTTTTTCGGGATGCTGACGACGACGCCGGTTCCGAAAAAGCGGTCCAAGGGGATTTCTTCCAGGAACGGCGTGCCTTCGACCACATGGGCTGGTGCGTCGATGTGCGTGCCGCTATGCATCACCGTGGTAATGCGCTGCGTCAGCACGCCGCTTTTGGCCATGTAATGCAGCCGCTCGATTTTCACGTCTTCGAAATACGGCCAATTGGGGACGCCATGCCCCCAGGGATGGCTCAACTCCACGAACTCGATACCGTCGGTGTTTGATGGGGGGGTTGCCGGATATTCCATTTGTCTGCGCTCCATTTATTTTCGCAATTCGGTACGACTGAATCGTACTTCGGTACGAATAATCCGATAGCGCGCAAACGATGTCAATAAATTTAAATGTGCAAATGCAAAACTCCAGCCATTTCCCATGGCTGGAGTTTTGCAGTTTTCCCTATGAGATTTCTGGTTAATGCGACGCAATAAAAAATTTTTTAATGCGGATGGCCTTAACCGATTAGCAATACCTATAACCCGCAATACGGTACAAAATCGGAAGCCTGATACCTACCAGACCCCGATTTTCATGAAGCCCAGGTTTTTCCAGCCTTCGGTCGTCCGTTCGACGGTGGCGTTATCGATGGTGGTGCGGCGCTTGCGCTCCATCAGCCAGTCGGCAAGCCGGTCCTTCATGCACCGGCGCACCTCCTCGTACTGTGGGTCTTCGCCCAGATCGCGGATTTCCTGGGGGTCGTCGCGCATGTCGAAAAGCTGCGGGCGAAAGCCCTGGTAGTGAATGTATTTCCAGCGCGAGTCGCGCACCATCCAGGCATAGCATTCGTCGGGCTTGCGGTTCAGTAAAACGCGCGCATCGCGAAAGGCATAGTCCAGTTCGCTGAACACGCAATCCCGCCAGTCGTCGACCTGTTCACCTTGCAATATCGGGCGCAGCGAACGCCCCTCCAGCAAGTGGTCGGAAAGAGGCAGGCCCAGGGCTTCCAGCATGGTGGGCAGCACGTCGACACTTTCGACGAAACGGCTTTCCGCCGTGCCCCGGGTGGCGTCCGCCGATTTTCTTGGATCGACCACGATCAGGGGCACGCGAACCGCCTGTTCGTAGAACAGCTCTTTTTCGCCCAGGCCGTGATCGCCCAGTTGATCGCCATGATCAGAGCAAAAAACAATCAGCGTATCGTCCAGGCGTCCCAAGGCCTCCAGCTCGGTCATCAGCCGGCCGATATGATCGTCGACCTCCTTGATCAGCCCCATGTAGGTCGGGCGCACGTGCCGCACGACGTCTTCCTTGCCGTAGCTGATGCAGTCCTCATGGGCCTGGCGATACGCCTGCAGCACAGGATGCGGCGCGGTGGTTTCCGCCGCGGGGGAAATGATGGGGCCGGTATCGGCATCGCGATACATGTCGTGATAGGGTTTGGGCGCCATCAGCGGCCAATGCGGCTTGATGTACGACAGGTGCAGCACCCAGGGCTGATCGCCCTTCGCACGGATGTACTCCAGCGCGCGATCCGTCATGTAGGCTGTCTCGGAATGCCGGCGATCGACACGAGCGGGGAAATGGGCATTGCGCAACAGCCATCCGCTGACGGCCTGCCCATTGTCATCCAAGGCCCCTATGGCGTAATCCGTCCAGGGGTCCGGGCTATCGTAGCCCTGTGCGCGCAAGTAGTCCGCGTACCCGCTTTCGCTGCCCGGACTGCTGTGGCCGTCGTAGCGATCCAGTTCGGAAAAACCGCCCTGCAGGTAATGGCGGCCCAGCGAGCTATCGGCATCCAGGCCAAACCGCTGCAGGCCGAGCTTGTCCGGGATGACATGCGTCTTGCCCGCCAGCATCGCCTCCAGGCCGGCGCCCTTCAGGAAGTCGCCCAGCGTGTTCTGCACCACCGACAAGGGCACGTAGTTCCAGGTGGCACCATGACTGCTTACATAGCGCCCCGTGTAATACGACATGCGCGAGGGCACGCAACATGCGGACTGCACATAGGCCGCATCGAAGCGCACTCCCCGTTTCGCCAGGCCGTCGATGTTCGGGGTGTCAAGCACGCGATGCCCGTAGCAGGACAGATAATCCCAACGCAATTGGTCGCACATGATGAACAGCACATTGCGAACCCTCTCCTGGCCAACCATAGTCATCGCTACTACCTTTTCCAAAGTTTCCATTTCCCGACAGCGGAAAATCACCTGCTGCTACTATGTCAGACACGGAAAAAGCCGGCCAATGAAAATTGCCGCGCCCCTGATAACCGTCTCGTAATACAGCCCATTCCTTTCTTTCTACAGGAAATGCCATGGCACGATTAGACTGGTACATACGCGCCAACCTGCGGCCGCGTCACTTCCAACTGCTGGTGGCCCTGGACGAGCTGCGCCATGTCGGCCGCGTCGCGGATTACCTGAACATCACCCAACCGGCCGTCTCCAAGTCGCTGAGCGAACTCGAGCGTGGCCTGGAGGTGCGGCTGTTCGAGCGCGACCCCAAAGGCCTCATTCCCACCGCTTTCGGCGAATGCCTGATCCGGTTTTCACGCTCGGTGCTGCGCGAGCTCAACACGACCCGCGACGAATTGCGGCACCTGAAAGCCGGCACCACCGGCAGCATACGCATCGGCATGCTGCCGGTGGCCGCGCCCGCGCTGGTGCCGCGCAGCGTCATCCTCCTCAAGGAAGAGGCCCCCGCCACGACGGTCGTTCTGGTGGAAGGAAACTCGGACAGCCTCTTGCCCATGCTGCAAGAGGGCAAGCTCGACATCATCGTGGGCACCCTGCCGAGCGCGCCGCGGCACACAGGCCTTGAACTCCAGCCGCTGCATCCGGGCGAGGCCATCGTCGCGGTATGCGGAACACGGAACCCCCTGGCCGGCAGGGAAAAAATCACCGTGCAGGACCTGGCCGGCTACCCCCTGATCATTCCGCCACCCGACGCCATCTTCCGCGAGCACGTCGACGCCATCATGGATTACTTTGACATGCCGCTACCGGCCGGCGCCATCGAATCCGGCTCGATGACCGCGTCCAACACCTTCATCCGCGACGCCAACGCCATCAGCTTTTATTCGCAGCATCTGGCCCAGCATTACTCGCGCGTCAGCGGCATCAGCATCCTGCCGCTGAAGATGCCCCCCGCCATCGTAACGGCGCCCATCGGCGTCGTTTGGCCCAAGCACGTCGAAATGCCGGCCTCGACCAGACTGCTGATAGAAAAACTGGCCGAGGTGATCGATTCGGTATTCGATACCGGGGTCGAAGGCCAGGGCCTGTAACCGCCACGCAAAACGCAGTGCGCCGGCGGCCGACCGGCCACTCTTGAAGATTAAAGGGGATCGTCGGGACGAGCCATGCGCCCGGCGGGAACCCGGCCCGGAGCCAGGTATGGCTTCAGGGCGCCCTGCAGGGTTTTCGGGCTGTTGGTCATGATGCCGCGCACGCCCAGGGAAAGGTAGGTGTTCATCGGGTTGGGTTTATCCAGCGTCCAGATGTAGTTGAACTGAACCTTGCCCTGTTTTTCGGCCGCCACGCCGACCTTGAATACCTTCTCGTAATTGCCGTCAAAATTGGCCGAGATGCCGTTGCCGTATGCCACCTTGCCCGGTGCATATTCGTTCAACAGCTCGATGGCGCTGAGTGCAAACTCCTCCTTATTGCCATTTTCGTCGATGCTGAAGTAAATACGGTTCGCATAGGACGTCGAGCGCGCGGCCTGGGCAGCGGCCATGATGTAGGCATGGAACTTTTCCTTGTCGACGCCGACGATCACCTTTCCTTTGTAGCCTTTGCCAAACAAATCCTTGACCAGGGCGGCAATGACATTGCGTCCCGCCGCGGCGCGCGCCGCCTGGCTCGCAGCCACGCTGCCGCCGACCTTACTGTCGACGATGAACAGGGCAATCGAGGATTTCGTGGCGAGGGTATTCATGAAACCGCGCGCGGTTTCATTGACCAGGCAGGCGTCCTTCCCCGACTTGACGGTCTCTGTTTTCGGAAGATCGGGATCGGGCTTGTAAGTGGGGCTGACCGACATCATCTGGACACAGATATCCGTTTCGTTCCATGCATACCACCCTGTCGGGAACTGGCACTCGCATATCGTGCCGTGCTGGAACTTGAGAACCTCGCCATTGTCGGTAAAGCGCAGATCGGCCTCGATGCCATTGGCGCCATTGCTCACGGCCCAATCGATGTACTTGGAGTGATTGACCGCGTGGGCAATGTTGTAATAAAGCACGTCGGCCTGGGCCGCGGTGGCAAAGAACGACAATGGCAGAAGACAGGCGATCAGGAATTGTCGAAACATGTTCAGGGCTTTATGGAATGTCGGATACATGGGGAATGAATACATATGGGGTTGCTATTGCGCCAGAAAGCGGGTGGCGATGCAGCTGTCGGCTATGCTGCCGTCCGCCTCGATGCCGCAGCCATAGACGCTGTCGTTGTACAGGCTGGTAATGAACATGGCCGGGGATGCGGCGCTACCGCTTAGCACGAAGTCGCTGGTGACGGCAAAGCCCTCTATCCCGTAGGGGGTGCAGTCGGCGAAGTCGGCGCCGCCCCCCGTAAGCTTGCAATGCGTGATGGTGCTGCTGCGGGCATTGGCAACGTAGACATTGGCGCCGGCAGTATCGGCGGCAATCTTCAGAATGCCGGCGAAGCGCTGCTCGTTGTCGCCGTCGATTGCGTGGCAGGACGAAAGCGAGGCATCGTTCCCAACACTGCAAACCGCCACGCTGTCGTCGAGATTGCCGATATAGGCGTACTTGCCGTCGGGGGAAAATGCGATCGTGGTAGGAGCCGTGAACGTGCCGTCGTTCTGGGCCTGGCAGGTGCTGGGCATGCCGTTGGGCGCAAGCGTGCAGGCGGTTACTTCGGACTTGGTTTCGCCGTTCAGGAAATACGCGTGGGTGCCGTAGGCGCCCGAGACCAGCCCGATCGAAACGGGCGTGTCCAGCGCGCCATTGGCGTCGGTCACCGTGCAGCTGCCGAAAGTGCCGTCGCCGGCAATCGTACAGACAGTCAACGTATTGTCTTCGTTGGCGACATAGGCCATTGTGCCTTCTGCATTGACGGCCAGGAACTCCGGATCCGTGAAGGTGCCGCCCCCCGTTGCCGGCGCGCACGACGAGATCGAACCGCCGGCGCCATCGCATACGAGTATGGAATCGGCATTGTCCTGCAGAAAATACACCGAGCCGGTGCGCGCATTCACCACCATCTGGTGCACGACGTCGGCGCCGTTCAGTTCCTGATTCTCGCAGGCGGAAAGATCGCCGGAGGCTCCGATGCTGCACGTGGTGAGCGTGTCGTCCTCGCTGAGGATGCGCAGCAGGCTTTGCGAACTATCGACTTTTTGAATGGCCAGGTTTTTGGGGCGATAGAACGCATCCGCGCTTTCCGTGGAGGCATTATTGCCCGAGCTCCCGTCGTCCGAACATCCCACAAGGGACAAGGCCGACGCGAGGACTACCAATGCGGTAACAACTTTTTTCATGGGTGGGAATTTTTTCGAATAGAGATATAGGGCAACGACGTACAGTAAAAAAACAGCCCGTGCGGCATGACTCCTCTCGGGCTGTAAAAGGCTTCAACACATGCAGTAATACTTATTTCATATGGAAATATAATTGTGTCTGAAAGGCATATGAATTACAAGGAGCTTAACGGGCATCCGCCCGTTTGCCAGGCCGCGCAGCTCCGGAACAGCGTGCTCTCCTGAAGTCCAGCCCCGGGGCAAGCCTATGGCATGCTTGGGCACTCAATCACTTCAACCTTGAAAGGTTCAGGCTATCTACCGGCCTGCAACCGATGCGGCCGCCGAAGCATTAAACTCAGTCACCGCTTCAAACCTCCAAGGCTTGCATCACCATGAAGAAAATCGGGTTTCTTTCCTTCGGCCACTGGACGCCGTCGCATCAATCGCAAACGCGCTCCGCCTCGGACACGCTCTTGCAATCCATAGATCTTGCCGCGGCCGCTGAAGAGCTCGGGCTGGATGGCGCGTATTTTCGCGTCCACCACTTCGCCCGCCAGCTCTCTTCGCCATTCCCGCTGCTTGCCGCGGTGGGCGCCAGAACACGGCGCATTGAAATAGGCACGGCGGTGATCGACATGCGTTACGAAAACCCTCTCTACATGATCGAGGATGCCGGCGCGGCCGATCTCATCGCGGGCGGACGCCTGCAATTGGGGATCAGCCGGGGTTCGCCGGAGCAGGTGATCGACGGCTGGCGCTATTTCGGGTTCCAGCCCGCCGAAGGGCAAACCGACGCGGACATGGGGCGCCAGCATGCCGAAGTCTTTCTCAAGCTGCTGCAAGGCGAAGGCTTTGCGCAGCCGAGCCCTCGCCCCATGTTCCCCAACCCGCCGGGCCTCTTGCGTCTCGAACCGCTGTCGGAAGGGCTGCGCGAGAGAATCTGGTGGGGCGCGGGCTCCAACGCCACGGCTGTCTGGGCTGCGAGGCTAGGCATGAACCTGCAAAGCTCGACCCTGAAAAATGATGAAACCGGCGAAGCTTTCCACGTCCAGCAAGCAGCGCAAATCCGGGCATACAAGGCCGCCTGGAAAGAGGCCGGCCACGCGCGGGAGCCGCGGGTCTCGGTCAGCCGCAGTATTTTCGCGCTGATGGATGACCGGGACCGGGCCTACTTCGGCCGCCCGGAAGAAAACACCGATCAAGTCGGCTTCATTGACGACAAGACACGGGCGGTGTTCGGCCGCAGCTACGCCGCCGAGCCGGACAAACTCATCGAGCAGTTGAAGAAGGACGAGGCCATCGCCGAAGCCGACACACTTCTGCTGACGGTTCCGAACCAGCTCGGCGTGGACTACAACGCGCACGTGATCGAGGCGATCCTGACCCACGTGGCCCCCGCGCTGGGCTGGCGATAACCACAATACCGTACGCAAACTCGACATCTTGCTATGCCCTGCTCGTTAGCCTAAAATGCATCACAATTGCAATGCAAAATGACGTCCCATGAAAACCGCCACCTTCCCTCCGCTCAGAGTCGACCCCCTGTTGCGCCAGGACACCGAAAGCGTTCTGCGTGAAGGAGAAAGCCTGTCCCAGTTCATCGAGCAAGCCGTACGAAGCCAGGTCGAATTGCGCAAGGCCAACGATGCCTTCCTGGCGCGCGGCCTGGCTTCGCGCGATCATGCACGGCAAACCGGTCATTATGTGGATGCCGAGACGGTATTGAACAAACTTCAGACGAAGTTGGATGCGGCCAAGAAGCGTAGCAGCAAGGCATGACCTACGCCGTTCGCTTCACGGAAGAGGCCGAAGCGGATTTGCTCCGGCTGTTCGACTTTTTGCTGGGGCAAGATCCGAACAACACGCAACTGGCTCAAAGGGCTTTGGAGCGGATTGCGCAAAGCATCGAATTACTTAGGCAGTTTCCATTCACCTGCCGCAAGGCCACTGCCAACAACCCCTATCTCCGCGAGCTGGTCATCTCGTTTGGCGCCTACGGATACGTTGCGCTATTCGAGATCGAACCGGACGATATGGTGACTATTCTCGCGGTGCGACATCAGCGAGAATCCGACTACCACTGAAGGGCAAGCCTACTCCGCAATGGCCTGGGCCAGCTTTTGGATGGACAGCGGCGCACAGCCCTCGGCATCGTTGCTGACCGTCACGTAGGCCGGCTGGCCCGCGCCCGTGATCCCGCGGATCGTGCGCGCCAGCACCGTGCGAGTAGGGATATCCTCGCTGCGAATGGCATTGAACGGATCGTGTTTTTTCTGCGCGTCGGCATACCCATACGCGCCGAAAATACGGTTCAGGTTCCACCGGCAGACCAGCGGCCTCGGCCATAGCGCGCGCAGCATCGGCAATTGCTCTTCAATCGGCGGCATCTTGCCATGCAGGCCCAGGCAAAAAGTGGCCCCATGCGCCTTGAGCGTGTCAACCAGCGCCTGGCCCAGCAGTTCAGGATCCCGCACCTCCACCGCGACGATCACGGCGCCGTGCGTGGACAAAGCCTCCCTGACAGCCGCCAGCATGCGGCCCAGTTTCTCAAACAGCGATGCGGAGCGACTCAGCCCCCCCAAAGGCAGAGGACTCAGCTGAAACACCAGAACACCGAGCTTGACGCCCAGGCCTTCGAGCGCCGGCCGCACAAATTCCTGGACAGCCAGCGACGGATCGAGGAAAGCCGGGTTGGCCTCGCGCGCCCTGCCTTCTTCGCCACGCACCTGGGCGTCGGTAATTCTGGCGGGACATTTGACGACGAAGCGGAAGCCGTCATCGACCTGCCCCGCATAAACAGCATACTGGCTTGCCGTCAGCGGGCGCCAGAAAGTGCGATCCACACAAACCGTGCGCAAAAGCGGATGCTGATGGTAGGCGCCAAGACCATGCTTCGACAGCGTGCTCGAATCGTATTCACCATCCCAGACCAGCCCTTCCCACCCCGGGTATGACCAGGTAGAGACGCCAAAACGCAGCGGCGTCGGAAGCTGCCGCGCGAGCGCGCACCATTCCTGCGCTGCAGGAGCGGGAAGCACCTTGGCCAGGCTACGGAGGGCAGAAAATTCCGGATTTCCACGAGAGGCCGCATGGTTCGAGGAGTTAGCCGGAGGCAGCGGAAGCGCATCTCCGAAAAGATCGTCTTGCATACTTGTCATGTTGGCACGGAGGTAGGCTACAGAGTACTCGAATCATGGCCCGCGGGAAGTAGGGCTATCGTGTTTCATTGGTCATCATTACTGCTGTGAGAAACATTTGTAGCCATCAGCCAAACTTTCATCTATCGCAGGCGCAGGCACAGACCTGACATCGGGAGCCTTCTCGGCTCATGCGAAATTTCGTGCGGCTGTAGGCTGGCCTTAAGACGGTTCAGCAATGACAGTGAGCACGGACGGTGGAGAATAATATAGGTACGTAGCTCTGCACACGTATCGGCTATAGCCTGGATCGAGACTCCATCAGTTCGGCTACTAGCATCAAATCTGCCAGACCGCTCCAAACGAGGCTTTCGTTATATTCTATTTCCGCGCGGCTAGACTCAATATAGAATTGCGTAGCTTCTGACTTTCTTCCAAACCGAAGTAGCTGAGCCCCAAGCCAATAAGACTCGACTCCATTCTTAGGCATGGCGGCAAACAGAGCCCTGGAGACTTTGCGGAAACCAAGCTGATCCAGGCATTCTATCGCGTCCAACTGGCAATAAGAATCGTCGCCGGCTCCTTTAGCTGCATTTAGAATGAGCTTAAGCGCCCGGGGATCCCCATGCTCTCCAACATATTCCATTGCACGCCAGACCTGATCAACCGGATCATCATTGCTGAGTAATTGTTCGAAGGTTATACCGTCCCTGACCTCATCTTCGAGCACGCTTTTCACAAGAGCTTCATCTATCGGAAACAGTAGTCTTTTGAGCAGTTCGGAAGCGTCCATGCTCTCAACGAGCGTTTTCGCTTCATTCGTTCGGCCAAGATCGTGAAGGAGACCGGCAAGAGTACGGCGATCCTTAGGGTCTTCGGGGGGGCAGGAGAGGCACTGATCCAGCCATGCATTCATATATGAATGACAGCCCGCCCAGTGCAGCTCCTGAGCTACCTCAACTTGCTCTGTAGCAGATAACGCACCGCAAAGCAGTCGACTTAGCGCACTCTGTGCAGCACTATGGAAAGGCGAAGCGGCATCAGCATAGCTTATGACAAGCGCGCAGGCCTCTACACGCTCACGTAGTCTGTTTCCTTCGTTTTCCGCGAAGACGAGCAGCGAACCATAATCGCTATAGAACCCGCGCCTCAGAAGCCGTGCTGCCTGCCCTGGCCATCCCGAATACTCCTCGTCAACCGAATCTCGAAGACTGGTACTCAATTCCTTGATGATCGGCGCGGCGGTGATCAGTGCCTGACCTCGACCAACCAGCTTGGCGTAAGCTTCCAGAACATCGGCGATTGACCACCACCCTATTTCCCCCGACAGCAATATCTGCTCGAGCCTGCTCGCGGCAAGCTCCCGATCCAGAGCTGCCGCGAGCTCGATTCCTTCGATCACCGTTTCCGTATCTTCACTACTAATCAGGATAACCAAAGGCAAAGAGAGCAACTCATGCAAGATCTGTTCCGCTCCGGCTCCGTCGCCTAGTTCGCGACAGAGCTTGGCCAATTCAACCATTTCCCAGATCGACAGAGGTCGGTCATCCTTAATGGATTGGATCACTGATTTCGTCAGTTCCGGCATCTTCAGCCTATCTGCAGCCTGCGCAATCTTCCGGCGATCTCGGAAAGTAAGTTCGGTAGAATTTGCTATATCATTGAGCACAACTTCCCACTCTACCGATGCATCTATTGCAAGCGTCTCTAATGCCTCGACGCGGGTAGCGATATCGATCGAATCATCCTGCGCGAGAAAGAGCAAAGAGCCCGATCGGAGATCAGCGCGCTGCTCTTTGGCGGCTTTCAGTCGCCATGCAGGAGGAATCCCCTCATCCCGGGAGATTTGACCAAGGAGTGCTTGCGCCTCGCTATTGTCGTCGGAGTTCCAAGCAGCATTAACTGCTTTAAGCGCGAGTTCTACAGACGTAGCAGGATGCGCGGCAATACGGATCAAAGGCTGTACTACCTCCTTATTTCTACCATATCTGCCAATGGTCTGAAGCGTCTCGATCCTAGCCAACAGGCTTATCTCGTTAGACTCTAGCGCCTTGTGTACCCGCGGCATCTCATTCAGCTTCCAACCTCGTGCTCCAAGCGAGGCCCCGACGCGCAGAACATCTCGCTCCGAAAGCTCCTCGTCGCTCAGCATGGCAAGCAGTTCAGAATAGACGAGGTCGTCATAGCCGTCCTCACCATCGATACAGATCAGGGCTTTAGCGGCCTCAACACGATCAGCCACGAGCTGCGTACGATCCTCCAGAAGAGCCATGAGCGGATCCCAAACAATATGGTTTCGCCCATGCTCCAGTTTGTCAAACGCGATGGCCGCACGCGTGCGATGGAAAACCTCAGCACTATCATCTCGTGCAATACGGGCGAAGGCAAAGGCGGCATGCCGCAAAAGACCAACACTCTTCAATGTTTCCGCAGCCCGAACGCGATCGCAAACTGCGATTTCGCTGTTACGAACGATGGTACCCAGCTCTCTCTGGCCGAGCCGTGCATCCCCTAGTTCACATAAAACGCCCGCAGCTCTGATACGCAGACCGATATCATCATCTATCAGGAAATCCGAAAGTAGTGAGCGAGCATCTTCCGGCGCGCCGAGTAGCGCCACGCTTCGTGCCAACTGCGGCTCCCTCAAAGACCGTGCTCGAGAGAGAACGAAGGAGGACATCGCCCCCCCATCGAGGAGCGGCAGCGCATGCTCGATCAGGTTGACGGCCTTGTAAACACCATCATGTCCGTCGAGCAGATGTGCAACTGCCGCCTCCACGGTAGAACGGGCTTCGTCCGCCATGTCGAGACGAACAAGTTGCTCAATAGTGAACCAGTCGATCTCTAGCTCATTTGCATCGAGGCTAGAACGAAGTGCTGATCGCGCTTCTTGACCGAAACCAAGATCGGCGAGTGCACGGGCTATTTCAGCTTTTTCGCGCATCCTCTCGCAAGACGTGAGCATTTGCTCCAAAGCCTTCTTGCCCGTCAACTGGTCCTGATGAATCGCTATCAGTCGGGCAGCCTCGACCGCATCGCCGAGCTTGAGGGCATCGACCTCATCCGGCAGTTGGGCTGCAGCCTTCAGATAAGGTATCGCAAGTTCGGCTTCCCCAATCTCCATCAATCGCGCCAGCGTGCTGGAAAATATCCGATCAGGTTCGGTATTCTCATCAATTGCGCAAAGATCAGCGAGAAGCTGCCGATTCTGTGGCGTCCGTTCCTGCTCATAAAGAATGGATGCGGCGTCGATCATCGTCCAATCTTCCTCACCGTTCTCCGCCACATCGCGCAGCGCTTCGAGTGCTTCCTCGCGATAGTCGTGTTTGAGCAGAAGCTCCGCTGCAGCCACTTTATCTGGCGGATAACCATCATGTCTGCCTGCTACCCAAAGAAGGTGGTCCAGCGCTTCGTCGAACTCCCCCGCATCGAGCAGGCATTCCGCAAAGAAAGTATCGGACGTCAAGGCGGTGGAATCGAGTTCCTTAATCAGTAGACGGCGGACGGCTACGCTTGCTTCGGCAAGTATCACGAGAATGCGATGAGCCAGGATGAGAGGTCCAGACTCCTTCGCCTCACTTATGAAACGCTCAGCAATACTGACGGCAATCTTACTGTGCCCCTGGCGTCGCGCTGCGGCTATGACGTGAGCGGCACATTGGAGACCTTCCTCACCATATTCGAGGAGGGACCGCAGAACGGGTTCCACATTCTGGTCATCGAGGTCCCAGCGGAGCAGAAGCTGCTCCATCATTGCCCACCCCTCACGAAAAGGCTCGACTTCTTTCAAGGTTCCAGAACCGGGACTGTACCGTCTGGCGAGATCCAGCGCACGATAGTAGGAGCGGAGCAGATCGTGCGAGAAAGTGTACTTATTGCTGCTGCAGCGGACCAATGCTGTACGGTCGAGCAACCCGCTAAGAGCGTCTTCCGCACCTAAGGCAGAGAAACTGCCCGTAAGTGCTTGAACAAGAGACTTATGCTGACGAACCAAATCCGCAGCCGAGATATCATTTTCCGCAATGATGCGCAATAGCTCACTTAAGAAAACCATCTTACTGGCATCGGCCCCAGTCGCTTTCTCAAGCGCGTTAGCAGCATAGTGTTCATATAGATCGATTTTTCGCTCGTGCAATTCACCGGTTTTGGCGAAAAGCTGGGCAGACATGGCGAGAAACAGCGGAACTCCTCCGATAAACCGGTATTCTCGCAAAGTAAGAAGCTTCACAAACTTTTCGCGAAGGGTCGAGTCCGCAATATAGCTTGCCGCAAAACCTGCTTGTCCAGTGGTGTTGATCGGCTCAACTGTCCAGTAGGAAAATGCGCTACTAGTCGGAATTGAAACAACTGCTTCGGGTCTCGTGGCGACAATGAATCGGAAACCACCGTCCTGTTCAGCATGAAGGCGGATGGCATCCCATACATCTCGACGTTGGGGACTTTCGATCTCATCAAGGCCATCGACGAATATGAGCCAGTTCCGATGGCCGTTCACGGCATTTGCAACGAAAAAATCAGAGGGTAAAGGCCATCGCAGTCTTCCACCAAGACTTGAAGTCACGGCGCGGTGAAGCGCGGTCGCGACATCTCCCGAATCCACCAGGTCTGCCGCGCTAATCCAACAGGGAAGCCGTAGGTCATCAAAGGCGACTTCGTGTCTGTCCTGGAGTAGTGTCTGGGCCGCCGTCCAGGCCAGATATCGCAAGAAGGTCGATTTCCCGCTGCCTCCATCCCCCTCAATAATGTGATTACCTTCCAGTGCGATGTCAGACTGTGCAAAAGAGGGGGCGGAGAACGTCGTATCCGTCAAGGGTCGGATCGAAATCGGCACGTAATCGTTCGACAAAATCCGATCTTGATCCAGCGCTGGAAACCGATTGCAGTAAGAAGCCGTCGCGGTGACGAAATCGCGACGCAGCAAGAGCATATCCAGGGACGCCGCAAACCCTGGCTCCTCGCTCAGCAAGGTACGAATGGCCTTCTCACGCTGCGATGGCGTCGTCGCCTCCTGCCAGTTCTTCTCAAACGACGCATACGCTTTCGACGAGGCCCGAGCTCGGCGAAACCGCCGAGATAAAGACACGCCCAATGAGCTCAAGCTTCGTACTGTAGCGGTAGCAGTGACCTCAATACCTTTGGAGGCAAGGTCAGTCGCAATTTCCGGCAACGCTTCCGCCAGGTACGGTGAAAGCTCGGACGCGAGATAGGTAATGTTGGGGATGGTTGACACTTGCTGATAATACCGTTGCCGTGGTACCTCTCCAAACGAGTGTGGGCCAATCACGCCATCCAGATTGAAAGCAAGTGGCTCCACGAGCTGAAGCAGCATAACCAGCCACACAGCCTGCTAATCATCGCTTCTAACAGCCGTCCGACAAGGGGTGGGTCCCCCATTTCCGCAGAAATCCATTGATTGATTGGAGCGGGTGATGGGAATCGAACCCACGACGGAAGCTTGGGAAGCTTCAGTTTTACCATTAAACTACACCCGCGCTAGCTGGAAACATAAGCCTCTGGCGGCTTTTGCGGTTTCCTATATCTTGCTGCGGATGAGATTATAGCAGCGCCAACCACAGGTTTGCTCGGCGGCCGTCTTCCGGACGGCTATCTTATAATCCGTCCATGAGCGACACACCCCTTCCCAAGATTCCCGACATCACGGCCGGCATGGAAACCGAACAGGCTGCCAAGCCGCATCCGGGCGGCAGCCATATCCGCAGCTTCGTGCATCGGCGCAGCCACATTACCCCTGGGCAACAAGAAGCCCTGGAACGCCTATTGCCCAAATGGGCCCTTCCCTACCAGCCTGCCCTCCTGGACTTCGGCCAGGTGTTCGGCCGCACGGCGCCTACGGTGCTGGAAATCGGCTTCGGCATGGGTGAAACCACCGAAAAGATTGCGCTGGCGCGGCCCGGCGACAATTTCCTGGGCATCGAGGTGTTCAACGCCGGCGTGGGCGCCATGCTGCGGCGTATCGAGGCTTCGGAACTGCCGAACGTGCGCATCATTCAGCACGATGCCGTGGAAGTGGCCCGCGACATGATCGCGCCCGATTCCCTGGCCGGCGTGCATATCTACTTTCCCGACCCCTGGCCCAAGTCCCGGCACCACAAGCGCCGCCTCATCCAGCCGCCATTCATCCAGTTACTGGCCAGCCGCATCAAGCCTGGCGGCTACATTCATTGCGCCACCGACTGGCAGAACTACGCCGAGCAGATGCTGGCCGTATTAAGCGGCGAGCCCAGCCTAGCCAATACCTGCGAAGGCTATGCGCCGCGGCCGGACTTCCGCCCCCAGACCAAGTTCGAGACCCGAGGCCTGCGCCTGGGGCACGGCGTATGGGACCTGATCTTCACTCGCAAGGCCTGATATGTACCCAGCCATAGAACCCTATCGCCACGGCTTCCTGCAAACCGAAGACGGCCATCAAATCTATTGGGAGCTTTGCGGCAACCCGCAAGGCAAGCCCGCCATCTTCCTGCATGGCGGCCCCGGCAGCGGATGCTCGGCCGCGCACCGGCGCCTGTTCGACCCCCAGCGCTACAACGTCCTGCTGTTCGACCAGCGCGGCTGCGGGCGCTCTACCCCCCACGCCAGCCTGGAGCACAATACCACCTGGCATCTGGTGGCCGACATCGAGCGCCTGCGCGCCGAAATCCTGCAAACCGAGCAAAGCCTGATCTTCGGCGGCTCCTGGGGCTCCACGCTGGGACTGGCCTATTCCGAAACGCATCCGCAGCGCGTCAGCGCGCTGATCCTGCGCGGCATCTTCACCGTGCGGCGCGCCGAATTGCTGTGGTTCTACCAGGAAGGCGCCTCGTGGCTGTTCCCCGATGCCTGGCAAAATTACCTTGCCCCCATACCGCCCGAAGAGCGCCACGACCTGATGGCCGCCTACCGCAAGCGCCTGACGTCAAGCGACCGCAATCTGCAACTGTTGGCCGCCCACGCCTGGAGCCAATGGGAAGACCACACCATTTCCCTGCTACCAAACGAACAGCACCGGCAGTCTCATGTCGCCGACGCCGCGGCCCTGGCCTTTGCTCGCATCGAGAACCATTATTTCGTCAACCGCGGCTTCATGGACGAAGGCCAGTTGCTACGCGACGCCCACAAGCTGCATGGCATTCCCGGCGTCATCGTGCAAGGCCGGTATGACGTGTGCACCCCCGCCAAGACCGCCTGGGAACTGCACAAAGCCTGGCCGCAAGCGGAGTTCCACCTGGTGGACGACGCCGGGCACGCCTTCGACGAGCCCGGCATTCTGCGCCACCTGCTGGCCGCCACCGACAAATTCGCTGGATAAGCCATGAAGATCACCATCAACGGAAAGCAGCAAGACGCCGGCCAGGCCCGCACCGTGGACGACCTGGTGGCCGCGCTGGGCTACAAGGGCAAGCGCATCGCCGTCGAGCGCAACGGCGACATCGTTCCCAAAAGCCAGCATGCGCTGGTCGAGCTGGCCGAGAATGACGCCATAGAGATTGTAGTGGCGGTGGGGGGAGGTTGACAGTAAGCCACCATCGACAATAAGAAACGGGCGCCTTTTTCTAGGCGCCCGTTTTCATCTTTCACTCAAGGCTTCGTCGCGCAACAACGCAATTGGTGAAGCTGCCTAGCGCATGCCCCCAAAACCGCCCTTGCCCAGCCCCTTCAACCCGCCCATAGCGCGCATCATCTTGGCCATGCCGCCTTTTTTCATCATTTTCATCATGCCCTGCATCTGCTCGAACTGAGCAAGCAGACGGTTGACTTCCTGCACCGGCACGCCCGAGCCCGCGGCGATGCGGCGCTTGCGCGAGGCTTTGAGCAACTCGGGCTTGGCGCGCTCGGCTGGCGTCATGGAATTAAGGATGCCTTCGGTGCGGCGCAATTGCTTTTCGGCCTGGCCGCCCTGCAACTGGCTGGCGGCCTGGGCAAACTGGGCCGGCAGCTTTTCAAGCATGGAGCCCATGTCGCCCATTTTCTTGACCTGCTGCAGTTGATCGCGAAAATCGTTCAGGTCGAACTTGTTGCCCGACTTGAGCTTGGTGGCCAGCTTTTGCGCCTCGGCGATATCGATGTTCTTTTGCGCCTGCTCGACCAGCGACACGATGTCGCCCATGCCCAGCACCCGCTGCGCCATACGCTCGGGGTGGAAGGGCTCCAGGCCGTCGAGCTTTTCCGACAAGCCCACGAACTTGAGCGGCTTGCCGGTAACGTGGCGCACCGAAAGCGCCGCGCCCCCGCGCGCGTCGCCGTCCAGCTTGGTCAGCACCACGCCGGTAAGCGGCAGCGCGTCGGCAAACGCCTTGGCCACGTTCACCGCGTCCTGACCCTGCATGGCGTCGACCACAAACAGAGTTTCGACGGGGTTGAGCAGGTCGTACAAGGCGCGGATTTCGCGCATCATGGCCTCGTCGATGCCCAGGCGGCCCGCCGTGTCCACGATGAGCACGTCGTAGTGGTGGCGCTTGGCGTGATCCAGCGCGTTGCGGGCGATGTCTTCAGGCTTCTGCCCGCCGTCGGACGGCAGGAAATCCACCTGGACCTGGCTGGCCACCGTCTTCAACTGGTCGATGGCCGCCGGGCGGTAGACGTCGGCGCTGACGACCAGCACCTTTTTCTTGCCGGTTTTGCGGCCATGTTGGACATGATTGCCTTCGCTGAGCCACTTGGCCAGCTTGCCGGTGGTGGTGGTCTTGCCCGCCCCCTGCAAACCGGCCATGAGGATGACGGCCGGCGGCTGGGCCGCCAGCGAAAGCTCGCTGCCCTCGTCGCCCTGGCCGCCGTCCATCAGCGCCGTCAGTTCCTTGTGCACTACGCCCACCAGCGCCTGGCCGGGGTTCAGGCTGCCCACCACCTCCTGGCCCAGGGCGCGTTCCTTCACCCGAGCGACGAAGTCGCGCACCACGGGCAGTGCCACATCGGCTTCCAGCAACGCCATGCGCACTTCGCGCAGCATTTCCTGGGTATTGGCTTCGGTGAGGCGCGCCTCGCCCCGCATGGTCTTGACGACGCGGGAAAGGCGCTGGGTTAGATTTTCAAGCATGACGATGGTTTCGCTTAAACTAGTTGGTGTAACTGGATACGGTCTAAAATGCCGTGATCAGGGCATTATGCCCTGTCTGTCCCATTCGAACTCAAGGACTATGTCAGCTGACATTGTATTTCACTCGCTGGCCGCGCTGGCCTACGCCATTTTAGGCATTTCACTGTGGCGCCCTCTTGTGCAAAACGGCTCCCAGGGCAAGGCCGGCCGGGTGCGCCGCATATGCCTGCTGGGCGCCATAGCCTTGCACGGCATCGCCCTGGAAAGGGCCGTGCTGCACGGCGGCAGCCTGCACCTGGGCTGGGCGCTGGCGCTTTCGGTGGCCATCTGGCTAGGCATGATCGTATTCTGGCTGGAAAGCCTGACCATGCGCATCGACGGCCTGCTGCTCATTCTACTGCCGGCCGCCACCCTGGGCACCGTGCTGGCCGCCCTGTTTCCGCACAGCCACCTCATCGACCACGCCAACAACGACTGGCTGCGCATCCACCTCATCATCGCCTTCATTGCCTACGGCCTGATCACCGTGGCCGCCATGCAGGCCATACTCATGGCCACGCTCGACCGCTACCTGCACCGCCCCGTGGAACAAGCCGAGCAGCGCAGCAGCATCAGCCGCGCCCTGGAATCCCTGCCGCCCCTGCTGGTGCAGGAACATGTGCTGTTCCGGCTGATCTGGTTCGGCTTCGTCATGCTGACGCTTACCGTCATCACCGGCGTCATCGTTTCCATGGGAATCAGCAACTACCCCTTCCCCCTGGACCACAAGACCATCTTCACCCTGCTGGCCTGGGTTACCTTCGGCGTGCTGCTCATCGGCCGCTACGCGCGCGGCTGGCGCGGCCGGCAGGCCCTGCGCTGGACGCTGGTCGGCTTCGCCTTCGTCGTGCTGGCCTACACCGGCAGCCGGTTCGTGCTGGACGTCATTTTGCAACGAGGCTAACGTGGGCAAGCTTGCATTCTGGTTCATCGTCATTGTGGGCGGCCTGATCGTCGCCCGCCTGCTGGCCCGCCAGGCCGGCAAGGAAAGCCAGCCGCGCCCCGTGCGGCAGGCCGCGCCGCGCTCCGGACGAGGCTCCCCCGAAACCATGGTGCGCTGCGCCCACTGCGGCATCCACCTGCCACGCTCCGAAGCCCTGCTCGTCGGCGGCAAAACCTGGTGCAGCAAAGAGCACGCCAAGCTGGGAGCCCCCAAATGAGCGCCCTGGCCCTGGACCGGCAAGGCTGGCTGAAACCCCACGCCACCGTCACCCTGGCCCCCTCGCCCAATTGCGACAAGCGCCCGCGCGGCGTCGAGCCCACCCTGCTCGTCATCCACAACATCAGCCTGCCGCCGGGCCAGTTCGGCGGCCCCGAAATCGTCGACTTCTTCCAGAACAAGCTAGACTACGACTCCCACCCCTGGCTGGACCGCCTGTGCGGCGTCACGGTTTCCGCCCACTTCCTGGTGCGCCGCGACGGCCAGGTCGTGCAGTTCGTCTCCACCGACGAACGCGCCTGGCATGCCGGCGTCTCCAGCTTCAAGGGCCGTGAGCGCTGCAACGACTTTTCCATCGGCATCGAGCTGGAAGGCACCGACACCGAGCCCTACACCGACGAGCAGTACGAAACGCTGCAGAGCCTGACCCGCGCCTTGCGCGCCCGCTACCCGCTAAGCGCAGTATGGGGCCACGAACACATCGCCCCCCAGCGCAAGACCGACCCCGGCCCGGCGTTCCAATGGCGCAGGTATGCCCGCGAAAGCCAGTGGCTGCTGAGGGAATTGCCGCCGCTGGCGTAGGTGGCCGCTGCCACCTCGCCCCTGCTGAACCGCTCTTCTCTTGTTGAGTGAGCGCGGGCCGCCCCTAGAGCAAATTCGACCTGCGTGCTAACCAAACCGTTCGCAAAACGGCCGATACAAGCCACTGTCGACTTGTACCGGCCATCTTCATGGGCTGCATCGACAACCCTCGATCAGACGCAACGCCCGCTTAGCCTTTGAGCAACAGGCTGTTCAAACGCTTTACAAACCCCGCCGAATCCGCCAGTTGCGCGCCTTCGGCCAGCATGGACTGATCCAGCAGCAACTGCGCCCACTCGCCGAAATCGGCATCCGACGCTTCCTGCACACGCCCGATCAGCGCATGTTCGGGGTTGATCTCAAGAATCGGCTTGACCTCGGGCGCTTCCTGGCCCGCCGCCTGCAGCATGCGCAGCAGATGCGGACTGAGCTCGTTGGCGTCCACCACCACGCAGGCCGGCGAATCCACCAGGCGCACCGTAACCCGCACGTCCTTCACCTTGTCGCCCAGCGCAGCCTTGAGCCGCTCGACCAAAGGCTTGAACTTCTCGGCCACCTCGGTCTGATGCTTCTTTTCCTCCTCGTCGGCCAACTGGTCGAGATCCAGCCCGCCCTTGGCGATGGACACCAGCGCCTTGCCCTCGAACTCGCGCAGGAAGGACAGCATCCATTCGTCCACACGGTCGGAAAGCAGCAGAACCTCCAGCCCCTTCTTGCGGAAGATCTCCAGATGCGGGCTGTTGCTGGCCGCCGCATACGACTCGGCGCTGACGTAATAAATCTTGTCCTGCCCTTCCTTCAGCCGGCCCACATAGTCAGCCAGCGATACCGTTTGCGCCAAACCCTCGGACTGCGTGGTGGCAAAGCGCAGCAGCTTGGCAATGCGGTCTTTATTGGCCGCATCCTCGCCCACGCCTTCCTTCAGCACCTGGCCGAACTGCTCCCAGAACTCCGCATATTGCTCCGGCTTGTTCTCGGCCAGGTCTTCCAGCAGCGACAGCACCCGCTTCGCCGACCCCTCTCGGATCACGCGAACGTCGCGGCTTTCCTGCAGGATTTCACGCGACACATTCAGCGGCAGATCCGCCGAATCGATCACCCCGCGCACAAAGCGCAAATACATGGGCAGCAACTGCTCGGCGTCGTCCATGATGAACACCCGCTTCACATACAGCTTCACCCCCCGCTTGCCCTCGCGGTCCCACATATCCATGGGCGCGTGCTTGGGAATGTACAAAAGCTGCGTGTACTCGCTGCGCCCTTCCACACGATTGTGCGTCCACGCCAGCGGATCGTCGTAGTCGTGCGCAATATGCTTGTAGAACTCCTGGTACTGCTCGTCGGTGATGTCCGACTTCGAACGCGTCCACAGCGCATTCGCCTGGTTCACCGTTTCCCATTCCGCCGTCTTCACCTGCGCGGACTTCTCCGCGTCCCACTCTTCCTTCAACATCTGCACCGGCAACGAAATATGATCCGAATAGCGCCGCAGGATCTCGCGCAGCTTCCAGCCGTTCAGGAACTCGTCCTCATCGGCACGCAAATGCAAGGTCACCGACGTGCCCCGATCCGCCTTCTCAACCTGCGTGACCGAGAACTCGCCCTGCCCGTCCGATTCCCACAGAACTGCATCCGTAGGCTCGGCATCCGCCCGGCGGCTAAGCACCGACACCTTGTCCGCCACAATGAACGACGAATAAAAACCCACCCCGAACTGGCCGATAAGGTGGGCGTCCTTCTGCTTGTCGCCCGTAAGCTTGGCGAAGAACTCCTTCGTGCCCGAGCGAGCGATGGTGCCCAGATTGGCAATCGCCTCGTCGCGCGACAGGCCGATGCCATTGTCGGAAATCGTGATCGTGCGCTGATCGGCATCGAACTCCACCCGAATGCGCAAATCCGTATCGCCCTGCATCAGATCCGGCTTGTCAATGGCCTCGAACCGCAGCTTGTCGCAGGCGTCGGAGGCGTTCGAAACCAGCTCCCGCAGGAAAATTTCCTTGTTGCTGTACAAGGAATGGATCATCAAATGCAGCAGTTGCTTGACTTCGGCCTGGAAACCCAGCGTTTCGGAAGATGGTGTGGTGGTGTCAGCTTGAGTCATGGTCAATTCACTAAAGTTGGTCGGTTATTTGGGTTGGTTATTTCAATCGGTTATGTCTGAATGCCGGTCAGTTTTGCGTTTTATCCAAATTTTGGGAGAAATACGGTGTTTTTAACAGCAGTTGGCGGGCAAACACGTCGGGTAGAAACGTGGCAGGGCCGAAGCGATTTGCCTGTAATCAGGTGTAAATCGCCGGGGTGACTGGCACCGTCCACTGCTTATTTTGACGATGATGGGGCCGATACGCGATTTTTCAAGTAGCGTATAATGGCGTTCTTTCTGCCACGCCCTGGGTTCTTCCAGGGCGATCTGCTTGAATGCCCGGGTGGTGAAATTGGTAGACGCAGGGGACTCAAAAATAGGTGCTTCTACCTATATACAACATGAGTCCTATGCCCGCCAAGCCGCATGGGATAAGGGTTTGCAAGAATTCAGGCTCTTGTAACGAAAGCACCGATTTTCGTTCTAGGAGCCAAATAGGAGCCAAACGGGTTCGTACTGGCTCCTAGCAGGTGGTAGTAAGTAGTAGTGAAGTAGAACTGCTTCACAATTTTACCCGGGTGGTGAAATTGGTAGACGCAGGGGACTCAGACCAAATTTGAGCCCTCGGGGGGAAACCCCAGAGGTGAAGCCCGTCAAACTCGGTGAAGGCCCTGGACGACAAGTCCGAGCTAATGCCGAGCCAAGCCCTGGAGCCGAAAGGCCCCTCGGAAGGTGTAGAGAGCAGACGGCGGGCACCTAAGGCTGAAAAGCTATGGTGAAGGCGTGCTCCAGACCACGAACGCCGTTTCTTCGGAAACGTCGGCGGCGAAAGCCGAAGTGGGAAGAAAATCCCCCGCCGCAAGGCGTGCCGGTTCGATTCCGGCCCCGGGCACCAATTTCGGAAGGCCGTCTCTGTTTACGCAGAGACGGCCTTTTTATTTTTTTACCAAGCACAAACTGGAACTTACAGCGAACAGTACTGCTTTCGCCGTACTTACTGTCGGCGAACATCCCATCTCGAATTGACTTCCGGCGAACAAAGCGTCTTACTTAATTAACTGGCTCAACAACTATTTGCTGTAGCTCTCAACACTGAGTCGGAACTTGATAGCGGAAGGACAACGGGGAAAGATGTTCGATCTCAATCCTCCATGGGTGTATCACCAACAGTTCACCCCCCGAGGCTGTGGGCTGGCCCTGGGAACGATCAAGACAGACGCCGTGTACAACAATCAAAAAGGTGTGGGGATATCTAGACTGGTTAAGCTGGACCTCGTTGATTGTCAGAACAATCTCTGCAGGACCTGATGTTGTACCTTTGACCTCAACGACGTACTCCTGCCCCTGGCCGTTAGTGGCCAAGAGGTCGTAGGACTCTGAAGCAGATACATCCGTGGTCGTATAGCCGCTCTCGTGGAGATAGGCCTCGGCACGGGACATGGCGCAAAGCTCGACGGCGTGCCGCTCTTGGGCTGTCAAACCGAATCCCTGCCCCGTACCTTTTCGCTTTCGCAGTGGTTTGGTGACCTCATCCATCAATTGCATGGCTGCGAAAATTTCCGGAGAGACTGTTTCAGGGGCATTTCCAGTATCTTGAGCAGCGTAGATGATCCCCAGCAATCGCGCAAATGATATGGCATCTTTAAGAAGCTGCTCAGAGGACGGAAGGTTATCTGTGGTGTACCGAATTGCAAGAGCCGTACTTTGTTCGTACAAAGGCCCTAGTTTGGTACGCCCATGGAGCGAAATCGACTCAACGATGCGAGGATCACCATCAACATGCTGATGCAGTAGCTTCCGAGCCCAGGTTACTAAGTTCTGAAGCTCTGCACCGCTTCTGGGCTTGAACTCGCCGTCAATGAAGCGGGTAGCCCCATGAATCAAGCAGAGATAAAGGACATCCCCCTTGGCTTCAAAGAGATACACACAGTACCAGCCTTCTGTGGCGCTCGGGGAGTGCGACTCAGAACAAAATCGGATCCAGGGAATTTCAGTCTTTCGTCCCGTGCCATCTCTGCCCTCAACTATGAAGTCTAGAACGGGCTTACCCAGTGCTTGTATCAATTCTGTTTGGTGTGAACGCAACCAAACTGGTATATCTGACCGGATCAGTGTTCCTCGCTCCTGCATTTCGACTGTGTTCTTATCTGTCCAAAAAGGCTGCAAGGCCATCACCCTTAACGCCTGAGTACGCATGAATTCCCCCTTGTTGTTCAACCGATTCTATCCGACAAGGAAGGGAAAGTCGGTGGCCGCATAGTCAGTATGAAAGGTCTCACATGAGGAATGAAAACGGCGAAGTTATGTCGACGGCTGTCATCTTGGTTTTGGAGGGGAAACCATAGGTGGCAGCTCGGTATTCATTGGCGAAGGCGTTAAAGACAGTCAGAAAAGCGCGTGGCTTGAGCCAGGAAGCGTTCTCCGACGTGTCGAGCCGCACCTACATGAGTACCTTGGAGCGCGACCTGAAAAGCCCCACCTTGAACAAGCTGGCGGAACTATGCGAGGTGATGGAGATCCACCCGCTCACGCTGCTGACGCTGGCCTACGCGGGCGATAGCCCGCACAAGGCCGATGAGTTGCTGACGCAGGTGCGCCAGCAACTGGAGTCGGTGTTAAACGAGCGCGACGCGGCAAAGCCACGCGCATGACGCGGTGATGTACCGCGACCCGCAGACCGGCGCCCCGCCACGCGGTCGGAGCGCTGCGGGCAACGATCACGCTGCCTGGGACTTGCTGCGCGTCCACAACAGGTCATGCGCGCCGTCCTCGCCTTCGATCAGGCGGGCATAGACGGTGGCAGGGAACGCGGGGTCATCCAGCGTCACCGACAGATATTCACGCCCGGCCTCGCTGGTTTTCTTCCACGCCGCGCCGATGTCATTGCCCGCGGCCTGCATGCGGAAGTCGGGGGCTTTTCCGTTTTCGCCCTTGTCGTTGGCGACCAGCTTGACCTTGACGTTGAGTGTCAGGGTGCGCAGGGTGCCGGTGTAGCCGTCGTTGTCCGCGGTGAAGGTGCCGATGTTAGCCATGATGATGCTCCTTTCAGGAAATCAAGGTCGCGCCAGTGCGTCCTTGTTGTGATCCGGTCGGCGGGGGTGGGCTGGCCGCACCGCGCCAGCGGCCGTAACAACATGCAGGACCGGGAGGCACAAAGAATTTGTCCCGCGAGGAAGCCGCCAGAGGCGGCGGGGAAATTGTTTGTGCTGGACGGTTGCGGCCAATAGGCCCAAGGCTTGCCGTCCCCTGCCAGGGTTCACGACAAGACAAGGACGTACAGGCCGACCGTCCGGCAAGGAGCGATGGCCGACTCGGTTTCTCCGCATACAGGCTCAACCGGCAAGCGCCATGATGCAGGCAAGAGCCAAGCCCCAATGTCGGGCGAAATACCCCCGCTGCGTGCTGCAGCGCTATCTGCGAAAGCGCGGTGAGGAAGCTCCATAAGCCAGGCTGGGCGGCGTGTCGATGAACCGCCCCTCGTGGGGTCCAGACGATAAACCGCCAGCATCGAGGACGGCACGCTTGCGCACAACCTGCGCCAGCAAGTCCAGGCGTAGCGTGACCGCGTCTTTTGGCGGGGCACCGTTCTTGCCTCAAGCACGGGGCGCAACCCGAAAGCCCGATGGCGCGCGCGCCGACACGCGCGGGTTTATCCACAAATTCTGTGAGCAACCTGAAACAGCGCAGCCTGCGACAGCAGAGACGCTATGAAGCGATGACGTTATGCCCTGAACGCAGCCCCCCCCATCACTCGCTCGCTTTATTCTGATACATTCGATGCGAACAACTGCTGTTAGGCATTCACCATGTTCTCTCGACAAGAAATCAACCACTACGAATTTGAGAATGTTCCGCTAAACCAGGACATTTTTCTGATGCAAGAGAAATGGCTTCCTGCTTACGAGCAATACATAGAAGATGTGTACTTGGGAAGGAACCCTGATCCCGTCGGCTATATCTCGTACGCAGCAGTTAATTCAATTTCAGACAATCTCTTGGAAATTTCTTGGTACCCGAATGTGCTTGATCGGTTTCATGAAGTAGCTCTCAGACTCCCCAGAAGCGAATTTGTATGCTGTGTAGGCTGCCGGGATATTGATGAAAAGCCGAGAATATTTGTTTCGAACGATTGGATTGAAGACTTGCACAGAAGACCATATAGCGCCTTCGCCTTGGTGGATGCTATCGGAGTGAAGAAAGCGCTTGATGCTGGTAGTCTCAAAGAATCCAAACTCTTGTCTTTAAGAAATGCTCTAGATAGCATTGCGGCAAGCAACCCGGATATAGCCATGTTCAGCTTTGCTGACAGCGTGCTTGTAAAACTCGACTGGACGGTCGGCGCATTCGATAACAAAATTTCATATACCTATGTCCCCGAAAAGCTAATAGATATTTTGGAAGTTACATTTGACGCGTTCGAAGAACATATCGGCTTGGGCTGCTACGCCTGCATCACACAAGGCTTCAACGAATACAGTGATGGAAAGGTGATTCACCGCTCGGCACAAGGCAATCATATTTCTCTCAATAACCTCGGCTTGCCTTTTGCGCAACTCCTCAGTATTGATCAGGCAGCCCACCAGGCCATCCAATCTGAGAAACACGGCCCATACCAGTTCTACTTGGATTCCAACTACTACAGGTCGCTGCAATGGAGACATGGGTTCGACCGAGACACCCAGCCAGCAGGTCCATACGATTCACCAATGAGCAGGTGTTCTGGCAAGTACTATTGCCTGAATCTGAATGTGGTTCGTGAAAACATTGCAACCAGCAGCACCTGATAACTCGTTCAAGCAGAAGCCGCTGACCAGAGCAGCTTGACTCAGACGTCACGCGATCAGTTGCAGGGTCAGAGCCGACTAGGCCCAAATTCTCGCGCCACGCGCCCAGGCGACGCAAAAAGGGGCCGAAGCCCCAATCCCTACAGCAAGCCGCGCTCGGCGAACGACACCGTTTCCTGCCCGGCCACAACGACGTGATCCAGCGCGTTGACATCGAGCAGCGCCAGCGCCTTCTTGAGATGCGTGGTCAGCGCTCTGTCCGCCGTGCTCGGCTCGGGATTACCGCTCGGGTGATTATGCGCCACGATCGCAGCGGCCGCGTGACGATTCAACGCCGCCTTGGCGACTTCACGCGGATAGACAGATGCTTGGTTGAGCGTGCCTTGAAACATCTTCACGTATTCGATCAAACGATGCTGCGAATCCAGGAACAGGACCGCAAACACCTCCACATCGAAGCCCCCGAGTTTCGCCGTCAGATACTCTTTGACGACCGTTGGTGATGTAAATGCTGTTCCTCGCGACAGTTTTTGGTCAACCGCATGGCGGGCCGCTTCAAGAATCTGGTCGGTTGTCGCCGGCAGATAGCGCCCTTGCGCATCGCACACCAGCAAAGAGGAAGAAAAGGATTGTTCAAACATGATTGTGCTCCGGTTGCTCGGGCGGAATTGCCCGGAACCGTGCCCAGCACGGCGCAGCGTAAGCAGTCAAGGGTCGTAGACGGCCTCCGGGCCGCAAGCGTGCCCACACGCACAGCCCTTTACTGCGCGAACGCCGTGATACGGTGAAGGGAACAGCAAGACCGCCAATTTCCCACGAGGCTTTTGCAAGCGCAAGCGCGCAGGCTTAGCTGGCCGAGCCGAAGGCGTCAGGGGTCACAGCCGGATGAACACATCGATGGACAAAATATATGACCGTCGCCTCCACTGGGCGAATACAAGCTAAAGGATGTGCGCTGCGAAGCCAACCGCTTCCAGCGCGCCGTCCAAACATTGAAGACGACGGCGGGCAAAGCTAAGGACGGCCAGGGGCGTCTATCACCGCTATCACGATGCGCTCAGGACATCTGAGTCTCACTAGACGCGCTCAAAATTCCGACAGCAGCAATGCCTGGTTGCTGAAAAACCCCGTCTTCATAACACAAATCACTTCCAGGCCTGAGTTTTGGAAGTTATAATTTAACTTCCAATTGGGGGAAATATGGACGATCAGGGTTATTTCCACAGCTTTCCTGCCGTACAGGGTTTTCAGGGAAAACGACCGTTTTTCATTGCGATGTGCCCACTTCGCATGATTCCAAAGCTGTTCATGTTCGATGAGGAGGAAGTTCCAGCAGAATTGCGTGCTCAACGAACGCTCAATAAAAGTCGCGTACCGGCGATCGCCCAATATTTGGTTAGTAATCCGGAGTCTTATATTCTTTCCGCATTGACCGCATCTGTGGATGGTCAGCTACGGTTTTCACCACACGATTCTGAACGAAACCAATTCGTGGGGGTTTTAGAAATTCCAATGGGTGCTCGCATCTTGATCAATGATGGTCAGCATCGCCGCGCAGCAATAGAGGAAGCTCTCAAAGAAAGTCCAGCACTAGGCCAAGATAATGTTCCCGTCCTTTTCTTTGGCGATGAAGGTCTGGTTCGCAGCCAACAAATGTTCGCGGACCTCAATAAGTACGCTGTCCGACCGAGCTACTCCCTCTCTACGCTGTATGACCACCGTGATCCAAGCTCCGAGCTCGCTCGGTACCTAGCATCAGAGTGTCGTGCATTCCGCAGCGTGACCGAGATGGAAAAGTCAGCCATCTCAAATCGGTCCGTCAAGCTTTTCACGCTGAGCAGTATTAAACATGCTAGCCGAGCTCTGCTACGGAAGGGCGCCAAAGACGGGTTTAGCGAGGTGGAAAGGATGGTGGCGAAGGAGTATTGGGACGTAGTCAGTGATCAGATTCCAGATTGGCAGCGGGCCCGCACCAAAGAAGTAGCAACGGCCGAGCTACGTCAGGAGTATGTCCATGCACATGGTGTCACCCTGCAGGCACTAGCATTGGCCGGAGCAGAATTACTCTCTCAACATCCCAAACAGTGGAAGAACAATTTGCGCCGGTTGCGCAACATCGACTGGTCAAGATCTAACACGGACGTATGGGAAGGACGCGCCATGGTGCACGGAAGAATCAGCAAAGCTGCGACTAATGTTCACTTAGCTGCAAACTATATTAAGTCGTACCTAGGTCTTCCATTATCCCCAGCAGACCTAGAGCTTGAGGCGCTCTTGCCCGTCAAGCAACGGCTCCCTAACAGAGGTTAGTGATGGAATGCGTTATCACAAGCAAGGAGGATATCCTTGCCATCTACCAGGCAGACAATCGTCCGTGGGTTATCGGTTTCAGTGGAGGTAAAGACTCCACAGCAGTCTGCCGACTCGTCTTCGAGGCTTTGCTCGAACTCCCTCCTCTAGAACGGACGAAACCCGTCTTCATCGTATCCTCAGATACCTTGGTCGAGACGCCATTAGTGGTGAATTTGATCCGCGACGCATTAGACAAGATGCGACTTGCAGCGTCCAAGATGGCACTTCCTATTCAAGTTGCACAACCAGTGACACCTCGAGCCGAAGAGACTTTCTGGGTCAATCTAATTGGTAAAGGCTATCCGGCCCCAACTCGACAGTTTCGCTGGTGTACGGAACGCATGAAGATCGATCCGACGAGCGAGTTTATCCGCGAGAAAGTGGCAGCGTTCGGAGAGGTAATCGTAGTGCTCGGATCTCGTATCCAAGAAAGCGCATCACGAGCACAAGTGATTCGCAAACATCGTATGGATGGCTCGCGGCTTGCCAAGCATACAAGTCTGCCCCATGCGCTAGTGTTCACTCCTATTGATCAGTGGAGTGCGGACGATGTTTGGGAATATCTGTTTTCTGGACCTGCCCCATGGGGCGGCGATCATCAAGCACTGTTTGACTTGTACAAGGGATCAAATGGTGGAGAGTGTCCACTGGTAATTGATACCTCTACACCCTCGTGTGGGAACTCAAGGTTTGGGTGCTGGGTATGCACCGTTGTAACCAAAGATCGCGCCATGGATGGTCTTATTGAGACTGGTAACACTTGGCTCACACCATTGCGTGATTTTCGAAACGAGCTTTATCAAACGACAGAACCAGCATTAAAACACAAGTTTAGAAGTGCGAGGCGTAGGGACGGATCCATCACAATCTCCATCAAGAAAGATGATCAAGGACGACCAGTTCAAGAGAAACATGTACTGGGCCCCTATCGGCTAGAGTACCGCAAACATTTGTTGAGAGAGCTTTTACTGACTCAAAAGTCAGTTTTTGAATCGAATCCAGACGAGGCTCAAGGGCTGATCACAATCGCAGAACTCGAGCAGATACGAAAAGAATGGCGACTCGATCCAAATGAGCCGGACTGGGAAGATGCAGTGCCCGCAATTTACCGAGAAGTTTTTTCAACTGACATCACATGGCAGGTCGATGATGACTTTGTGTTTGACAGAAATGATGCTCTCGTAATCGCAGAGCTTTGCGAAGAAAGGCAGGTTCCCAAAGAACTCTTGATGAAACTTCTTGAGCTAGAAATCTCCTATCAAGGCCATGCACGAAGATCCGGCTTACAGAAGGAGTTGCACAACCTTCTTTCTCGAGACTGGGCAGACGATAACCAAGCGATTGCCTCGCAGTCAGAATGGATTAACCGAATTAGCAGCTACGATATGCAGGAGCAAGACTTGCTAAAACAGTATACCGACTTCGGAAAGGTGATTGGCAATGCTGATTGAGCAACTGCATCTAACCGACTTCGGTACCTATAAAGGCAATCACTCGTTTGATTTAGCTCCTCGCACGAAGCACGGATCTAAACGGCCAATCATTCTCTTCGGAGGGTTGAACGGCGCAGGCAAAACCACAATTCTGAAGGCCGTACGTCTCGTCTTGTATGGAAGGCAAGGGTTTGATTCTCCCTTGTCAGAGAAAGAGTATGCAGCAATCCTAAGGCAGTTGATCCATACATCACCGGCCCAAGTGGTCGGAACAGACCATGCTGCAGTAGAAATTGTTTTCAGCTACGCACGGCTCGGCGAGACCATTCAGTATCGAGTGCAGAGGACCTGGCACAGCAAAAGCAGTACAGTGCGTGAATCATTGCGCCTCTTTAGGAATGAGAGCGACGAACCTTGGTTGGTCGATGAACAGGCACAGGCGTTTTTATCGCAGCTCATTCCCTCAGGTATTTCCCAGTTTTTCTTCTTCGACGGTGAGCAGATTTCCGATCTCGCCCGTGATGATGCCGACGAGATACTCAGCGATGCCATTCGGCGTTTACTCGGACTTGATATTGCCGATCGGTTGACAGCGGATCTGTCTTCTTTCATTCGCACGAGGCGTACAGCGAATGCACCGGACGATGTTCGCACGAAGCTTCGCTTATTCCACAAGGAGTATGACCAACTGACTGCCGATATCGATAAGATTCAGGTGGAGTTGCAGCAGGTACTGCAGCCGCAACTTGATCAGGCAATCACAGTCAAGGAGAGGATGCATTCCAGGCTATCTGATCGAGGAGGAGCATGGGCAATCAATCGAGCACAAGTGGAAGAGAGACTTTCGAGTCTTCAGGAGAATCGAGCAGATAAAGAAGAGCAAGTACGCGAACTTCTAGCAGGCCCGGGGGTTTTTACTTTCGCAGGCGGCTTACGGGCACGCTTAAGTAGCACAGTGCTGTCCGAACGCAAAGCACTGGAAGCGAAAGCTGTATCCCACTCTATTAAATCAGCAGTAGGTATGCTAAAAAATCGGCTATCGCAGGTGAAGGGATCGAGTACTTGGCATCCTGCTGTGAGCCGGTCCATCGACGACTGGATACGAGAGGTATGCACGCCACAAAACACGCCATCAAAAATAATCCATGGTCTGACCGGAAGCGAAGCCGATAAGTTACTTCATACTCTGACCACAACTATTCCCATGGCAGAGCAGCAATTAACAGACTTGGTGAAAGACATCAAGCAGTTGATGGAAAAGGAAACCCAAGAACAGGACAAATTGGCACACGCCCCCACGGATGAATCCATACAAGAGGCGCTCCGCGCTCTGGAGGATTCCATAAGCGCGGTCAATCGGCTAGAAACCGAGAAGCAAACAATGCTTAAAGAAATCCGCCGTAAGCTTTGGCAAGCCATTGACCTCACGAGAAAGAAACGGAAACTTGAGAAGGAGTCTCAAGTGGACACGATGACGACCAGGGCGGACGATTTGGCGGAAAGCATGCAAGGGGTCCTTACTGAGTTCAAGGCTCGTGCAGGTCGCCGCAAATGCGAAGAATTGCGCCTTCATTTCCTGAACGCGTTTCAACGACTCTCCCGCAAGACTGACATGATTGTCGACGCCTCAATAAATGAGTCTACCTTTGCCGTGAAGCTGCTTGGCCCACAAGGGAATGAAATCCCAAAGTCACGGCTCTCTGCTGGCGAGAAGCAGATCTTTGCTATTTCCATGCTAGAAGCATTAGGTAAGGCGTCAGGTCGTAGTCTCCCCATTATTATTGACACGCCTTTGGGCAGGCTGGACAGCAAACATCGGGAAAGACTCATTGAGTCATATTTTCCAAAGGCGAGCCATCAGGTCATCGTGCTTTCTACGGATACTGAGGTTGACCAGCAATTCTATGAAGGGTTGAGTACTAGCATCTCGCACGCGTATCATCTTCAATTCGAACCCGCCGAGAAGAGCTCCACAGCAAAAGAAGGCTATTTCTGGAAAAAGAGAGGGCTAGTAAATGCTACCTAAGCGGATGCATATTTCCCAGCAAGCCACGGAAAAGCTAAGGACCTTGAAGGGGCGCACGGGCCTGACGCCAAACATAATCTGCCGAATCGCATTAATTCGCTCGCTCAGGGATGGCGCACGTGGCGGCAAACGGAAAACCGATCAGAACGGCAGCGAGTTTATTGGAACCACACTGTTTGGCGAGTACGCTAACGTCTTCGAAGCTCTAATAGTTCAAGTTCACGGGCCGCAAGAAATGAAAACCATGAGCCAAATCATTGCCAGCCACATCGATGAGGGTCTGGTCGGACTCATGAAGGCAAAGACAGTGCTGGACCTCGTGGACTACGCCGGGTAAACGCCCGACCTCTGCGCATCGAATCGACAGAGAGGCCGCTAGGCTGCTTGTCCAAAACACATCACCGGGTAATAATGAGTTACTTTTCTACGCTCAAGTTTACTCGTGATGTCCCTGCGCACTTTGCCTACAGAGCCGGAACTAGGTACCTCGACCAGTCGATTGATCGAGCAATTCTACATGCCGGCACTGTCACAATCCATCTCTTATGACCGAGGTGTAGGCTACTTTACCTCAGCCTGGTTGCACATGGCGAGTAGCGGCTTGGCCCAGCTTGCATCCAACAGCGGGAAAGCCAGATTCTTAGCCAGCCCAATGCTGACGCAAGATGACTGCGAGGCGATCGCCCGGGGCGTAAACGCCCGCACGGATCCAATCCTGTTGCGCTCATTGGAAAAAGCTATCAAGGATCTAGAGGAGGACCTCGAGTCGAACACACTCGTAGCGTTAGCATGGATGCTAGCGGACAACATTCTCGACTTTCGGATCGCTATTCCTACAGGTGATCTAGATGGGGACTTCCATGACAAATTCGGAATATTTCGAGACACGGACGGTAATGGGGTGTCATTTCACGGCTCGCAGAATGATAGCCAACGAGCCTTCCGAAACTATGAGGCAATCAGCATCTTTTACTCGTGGGTCGACGCAAGAGAACAACTAAGAGTAGCTAAACATCAAGCACGCTTCGATCGACTTTGGAATAATGGCGATGCTAACTTACGCGTCTACGAAATGCCCGAAGCTATTCGACGTAATCTGCTGCAGTACGCTGATAAATCTCCACGGCCGTATACACGTCCGGGAGGGAGTACCGAAGATTCGATCTCGCGTAAATGGCGACACCAAACCGAGGCGCTACAAGAATTTTTGGCAGCAAAGCACGGCGTGCTCGAAATGGCGACTGGTACAGGAAAAACACGAACAGCGATTCGAATCCTAGAAGAGCTGATCGCACGCGGGCAAGTCAGCACAGCCATTGTTTCTGCTCACGGAACTGATCTGCTTGACCAGTGGCACAAGGAACTACTCCGATGCGGCTGCTCGTTTCTAGTGCGCAGAGCCTATAACACTCATCGCGACATGCAGGCACATATCAATGATCCAAGACACTCAGTCTTGATAGTCTCTCGGATGAATCTCGCTGATGTGCTCGCTCGTTTACCAAACGAGTTGCTCGGAAAGGCAATGATCATTTGCGACGAGGCTCACGGCATGGGCTCTCCCTCTCTCGTGGCGACGCTTGGTGGGAAGATCTCGCCCTTTGCGTATCGGCTCGGGTTAAGCGCAACTCCCGAGCGCGAATATGACGAAGCAGGCAACAGCTTTATTGAAGCGGAGATTGGGCCAGTAATTTTTCAGTTTGACCTACAAACGGCAATCGAGCGCTCCATCCTGTGTCCCTTGGACTACGTTGAACTGGAGTATGAGTTTTCCGACGAGGACAAAGCAGCTGTCGCAGCTGCCATCCGACGTTACCACGCTAAGCAAGGCACGGGGCAAACTACGCCCAAGGAGGATCTCTTCCAAGAAATAGCGAGGGTCAAAAAGCTATCCAAAAATAAGCTGCCCGTTTTTCGTCAGTACATTGCTTTAGATCCAACCATCGCGCAGCGTTGCCTAATTTTTGTGGAGACGGCAGAGTATGGCGTCCTAGTGCAGGACCTTCTAATGGAGCATGATGTTGACTTCCACACTTACTATGGTGATGACGATAGACAGAATCTTCCCCGATTCGCCACTGGCGAACTCGATTGTCTGATCACTTGTCACCGAATCTCGGAAGGCATTGACATCCAATCTGTGAATAATATCGTACTGTTTTCATCAGCACGGGCGAGACTCGAGACTGTTCAGCGAGTTGGTCGTTGCCTACGTGCAGACCCGAACAATCCATCTAAACGTGCCAAAGTCGTAGACTTTATTCGCACAGATGATATTGAACAAAAGGAAGCTCTAGACGAGTCTACTGCAGACGTCGATCGTCGTGATTGGTTTAGAAATCTGGCAAAAGTACAGCCCAAAATAGAATACATATCGTGAAGGGAAAATCATGTCACTACGAGAAGAGCTCAACCAGGCCTTAGAAGGAGTCCTTGCAGATGCTACTGACCAGAGCCAAGAGTTCAAGCGTCGGTTCAAACAGCTAATCGAGAACACAATTACGGGTAATATGCTCGAGTCAGATATTAGCGAGGTCATTCGACTCGTAGCGATTCCGGATATCCTGGAGGATTAAGATGGAAATCAAAATCCACGGCTGGAGGTATGAGGGTATTCGCGGAGGACTATCTAAAGCCGCCATCGACTTAGGCAATGCGCCGAAGCGATGGACGCTTATTCAAATGCCCAATGGTACAGGCAAAACCACCACAATGGCGCTATTACGAGCAGCTCTTTCACAAGAAAGTTTCACTGCTGATCGCGTCCGAGCCTTTCGGCAAGATGACTTCACTGCAACTGGGCTGTTTGAGCTCAGGCTCTCCATTGACGCAAAACCCTATAGGCTACAGCTGCGATTCGACTTCGAATCGGGGGTCTGCTCATATTGGACAGCGCGTGCCGAGTTAACCGGCGGTGGATTAGAAGAAGGGTGGCTTCTTCCCAATGATCTAAAAAGACTGTTTACGCAAGAGTTTGTAAGGCTCTTTGTATTTGATGGAGAGCTTGCGAAGGAGATACGAGCCGTTGGCCGAGATCGCGCCGTTTCTGCGATTAAAACCTTGTATAAGATAAATTTACTTTCTGAATTGGAACAAAGCATAACAAGGCAAGTGGCTGAAGAGCAGGAGCGGGCCTCAGCAATATCGACCGCTACAGAGCAACGGGGTGTTAGTCGGTGGAAAAATGCTGTTAGCCAGTGTGAGGCTCGTGTAACTCAATTGGCCAACGGTATCGAAATACTACAGCAAGAAGAAAGAAATGCTATTAGCCGTTTAGCAGAGCTCAACGCAAAACTTTCTAACCGAATCACGGAGGATGAAACGCTGCGTCAACGCGCTGAAACTCTGAAGTTGGAGCGACAGAGTATTGAAAATGATGTCTTAGATAAGACCATGCAAGCACTCACGACCTTCAGAACAGCCCCCAAACTAGCTCCGCGCATACTCGAGCGTCTTCACGCACTTGGTGCAAATCTTAATCACCTTAAACTGCCAAAAACTATTTCGTCTGAGTTCTTTAGAGAACTTGCTCAACAGGATCAATGTGTCTGCGGGCGTAACATCTCGCCCGTCGAAAGTCAGACTATCCTTACGCGCGCAAACCTGTACTTGGCCGATGATCAAATTGTAGTCATCAATAAAATGAAACTCGCAATTCGTGAGTGTAAAGCAAATGAGGAAGATTTCTCTGAGGCAGCAGAAACACTGAAATTAGCCATTCGTAGAAAGCAAGAAAATACTCGCTCACTTGATCAAGTTCAGTTGGATCTGGTTGCCGCAGGCGATACGGAGGTCGAAGGATGGCGCGACGAACTACATCAAATCGAAGGAATGCTGCCTTCCATTAAAGAAAAGCTAGAAAGAGCAGCCACGCGCGAGCCCACGAGACAAGCTATTTTGCACTGCAACGCCGAAAATAACCTGCCTTTATGCGAGGCTGAGCTTCAACGCTGCGAGAAAAAGCTTGCGACTGCTACCAACACACGAAATTTCGCCTATCAAGCCAAAATTACGCGCGGCCTACTGGACGACTTGATAGCGCGGTCACTGGATGGTTTGCGCGAGCATGTTAGAGCCGCCACAAACGAGAAACTCGCAGCGCTTGTGCCCAGCGAAGCTCTGCAGATCACAAAAATCGGAGGCTCTTTGGAACTAGAGTCCTCTGGACTTACCAAGAAAGAAGGGGTGAGCGAAGGCCAAAGCTTAGCCGTCGCATATGCGTTTCTGACCTCTTTACTTGCCGATGCCCCCTATCGCCTGCCGTTTATTGTCGATAGCCCGGCGGTGTCGCTAGACACTCGAGTTCGAAGGGAGGTTGGCGAGTTAATTCCTGAACTATTCGGTCAAATGATCATGTTTGTGATTTCGAGTGAGCGCGAAGGCTTCGCGGATACGTTTTACGCCCGGGAGGAGGTTCGCTTTCTGACGATTTGGCGCAACGGTATCGGCGTAGAAACTAGAGAAGGCCTCGATCATTTCCGCGCATTTCACTCCCAGGAGGATACCGTATGAGTTTTCGCCTTCCAATCAAAGCACGAGCTTTTTTTAAGTTAATCATGGGGTTCCATGATTCAAGTGCTACACGCTTTCTTATGTTTGACGCGTACTATGCTGGCTTGATGATCGGGCTAGATGCTCGAAAGCTTGGAAATGAAGTAGAGGTGGAAAGTGATATTTTCCTTGGAGAATACCCGGACGCGTATGCGTCTCAATCAGATATCATCGCCGGTCTCTTGATCGACGCAGAGTTGGAACGAAAGGCAATAGACCTGACAGACCGGGAGAGTATCGAAGATGAAGTGATCAAGCTATTGGATCCGGCTTCCGCAACCCGACTTAGCAACGAAGGCAATCGACTGCTGGATCTCTATGCTGCTTATGGGATGCAACAGATCATTGACAAGATGGTACAACCTCCAACGGTGGAGGATTTTCTAGTAGGCTACCGAACCTTCTGGGGCGAAGTTCAAGCGGCAACCGAGTGATCATAGAGAGAATTTCACCCTTATTCTACGAATACAAAGGGACAGGGGCTGTAAGTGATAAAAGAACGAAGGGGAACGATTTTGGATTCAAGGACCACAAGCACTTGGGTACTGCTCGGAAAAGAGCTGCTGTCTCGGTTCTTATCACCGTGGGCGCACTATAGCTTCTTCGCATATTTTCTCCTCGGCGTAATTGTATTTGGCGCTCTCGGCGTTTGGTTTGAGTACTTCGATTTATTTAGTACACATAAAACTGTATCGAATCCAGAAGGACTTCTGCGGACTGCTCTATTAGCGACGTTTCCCGCCATCCTCTGTCCCGCGTGTATGCAAGTCGTGTGGTCTGACGACACGGCGAAGTATCTTAAAACCTTCGCTATCGTAGTTATGGTTATTGGTATTGCACTAGCGATCGTCTACGCACGACCAGTGGTCAAGGATGCAACTGCGATCAATGTTTATTGGTGGCTAACGGGAATATCAGCGTTGATGTGGTGGATTGCTAATGCATATCAGAAAGACTTATTAGACATTGACACCGATGCACCCACCGGCGGTGATCCTAGCAAACCACTAGCGGGCAACCTGTCCGGCATTAAACATTAAGAGGACGACATGGACTTTCCGCTTACTGTACCAGCATTGTATGTCCGTCAAGCTGAACTCGGCCCCTTCTATGCATTAACTCTTCCTGCACGTGTGCTTCTTGAGGTTTGCTACAGCGATGTGCTTAGTGCAAGCTTTCAGGAAGGCACTGGCTCCTACAAGCTTGAAGGAACTCAGCGCTTGGTCAGTGAAACACGCCTGAGGCAAATTCGTGATTACATCAACCGTGCAGACGCGTCTTTTCCTAACGCTATCATTCTCGCTGCTAACTTTCGTCAGGAGGATGGCCTTTTAGAAGAAGACCCGGAAGACGGTTCACCCAGCTCCCGTTGGACAGCAACGGAAGTTGAAGGAGATCTATGCTCTGTAACTATTCCAAGCGCTAAGAAGCTCGCAGCTGTTATTGATGGTCAGCACCGACTATTTGGCTTTGTAGACGCGAAGCCCGAGAAATTGACCATGAATCTACTGTGTTCGGTTTTCTTAGATCTTCCCAAGCCATTCCAGGCGCAACTCTTTGCGACTATTAATTCCACACAGAAACGAGTCGACAAGAGTCTCACTTACGAGCTGTTTGGCTACAACATCGACGATGAGGCGGAGAATCTGTGGACACCCGACAAACTTGCAGTGTTCCTCTGCAGAAGATTGAGCACCGATCCAAAATCAGCATTGAGTGGGAAGATTACTATTGCTCCCCGGCGCGACCGAACACTCGAAAGAATGAATGACGATGCAGAGTGGCAGGTCTCTACCGCCGTCATCGTCGAAGGCATTATGCGTTTGTTTACGTCTAACCCGAAAAAAGATACTGCACTCATGCTTACCCCTAGCCGAAAGAAAAGAGGGGATCTTCGAGAATTACGTCGAGACAATTCTCCGCTCCGCGAAACTTATCTTACAGGCCAGGATGCCATTATTTATACGATGGTTCTAAATTTTGTTTCGGCATGTGAGAAGCAGTTTTGGCAACCCGCGGGATCGGGCTCATTCATAAAAAAAACAGTAGGCGTCCAAGCGCTCTTCGATATCCTTAGAAGACTTGCAGCAGAGGCTCTTTCGAACAAGGATATTAGTGAGGACTATTTCTCGGAGCTGTTAGCCCCAGCGGCTAAAATCGACTTTTCATCCACCGAATTCCGGAATGCGTCGGGCTCAGGACGATCATATATTCGGCGGGCGGTTGAGGCTGCAATGGGTCTTAGTACCTAAGATATTTACTACTTATTCTGGAATGCAGATTCAACCTAAGGAACTCTCATCAATGAGCCGAGCAACATCTCTCGCACGAAAATAAACACGCCGGCCAATTTTCTTCTTAGCCGGGCGCCACATCTTTGCAAAGTCAGTGTCGCCGTGCAGTGCTATGCGCAGTCCGTCCCGACTACGCTTGAGAACCTCTGCTAGGTCATCTAAAGATAAAAGGATGCCATAGCGATCAACAAGCTGCTCTTCCGTAAGCGTTCGGCGAACTCATCTTGATGCAGGAGCACAGATCTAAGAGCATAAGTGTCCATTTAAATAGGTGGACACGTGTACTCTTCAGACATTCTCGAGCCGAACACGCCAAGGCGGCGCCGACGATACGACCCGCAGTTCAAAGCTGAGCTTGTTGCACACTGCCAGCAGCGCGGCATCTCTGTTGCATCCGTTGCGCAGGACCACGGCATTAATGCAAATCTACTGCGTAAGCGCCCGCCGAACACACACTTGACGGTTCAGCCTATGCGGCCGGCCTCCACCGATGCGGCAGCAGTGTACTGACCCACTGATTTTCTGCTCAGGTGATAATTGAGGAAATCACATGAGTTTGAAGATGGAAGACGATATCAAACGCTGGACAGCCAAGCGCAAAAGCGCTCTTGTGCTGGATATCATTCAAGGCAAGACCACCGTCGCTGAAGCGAGCCGCTCGTACGACCTTGCGCCCTCGGAAGTCGAGAAATGGGTCGACGAAGCGAAGAAGGGAATGGAGAACGCCTTGAGAGCCAACCCGCTTGATGTCAAAGAACAATACGAGCGCCAGATCAAGGACTTGCAAGAAGCGTACGGCGAAGCAATGTTGGAGTTACGCGCAAGAAAAAAATTGCAGTCCCTGTTGGGCGAGGACGAGAAGTGATCGAGACGATCCGCCAGGGACTGAAGGAAGATGGCTACACCGTCTCGATCTCCAAGCTGTGCCAATGGTTCGGTGTTCCCCGCCGCACGGTTTATTACAAGCCTACGAAGGCCGCGCCGAAGGTCAAGCCTGAGCTGGCAGAGCCCATCAAGGCGATGATTGAGGAATCACCATCGTTTGGGTATCGGACTGTGGCCTATTTGCTGGGAATGAACAAGAACACGGTGCAGCGCATCTTCCAGCTTAAGGGCTGGCAGGTAAAGAAGCGGGCCATCGGATTCCGGCCGCGTATTCAAGCCTTGCCGTCCGTGGCGACCGCCCCAAATGAACGCTGGTCGACCGACCTATGCCGCATCTGGGCGGGGCGCGATGGTTGGGCAACGCTAGCGTTGGTGATCGACTGCCATACCCGCGAACTGTTGGGCTGGCATCTGTCTCGCAGCGGCAAGGCCACTACCGCCGGCAGCGCCCTTGAGCATGCCTTGATCGCCCGGTTCGGCACGCTGGGCCGTGTGCCTGAGCCGTTCTTGCTTCGGTCAGATAATGGGTTGGTTTTTACCAGTCGCAGCTATACTGCTCTGGTCCGTAGCTACGGCCTTCGGCAGGAGTTCATCACGCCGCACTGCCCACAGCAAAACGGCATGGTCGAACGAGTAATCAGAACGCTTAAAGAGCAATGTGCCCATCGGCACCGCTTCGAAACCTTGCACCATGCCAGTCGCATCATTGGTGACTGGATAGGCTTTTACAACCACCGGCGCCCACACCAGGCGCTCAACATGAAAACCCCGGCTGAGGCATTTGCATTAGCCGCATGAGCTGAGCAGATTCTGCTGGGTCATTACACGCGCATTCATGGTTCACCTCGTTCACGCCAATCATTCAGATACGTAAGAGCGCGCTTGATCTCGACACGCTGTCCAGATTTGTCGCTGCCACAAAGCAACAACACGACAACTGGCCCCTGTCGGCTGGTAATCCCCCCAATTTTAACGGTCGTTAAAAGTAGAGGCTAAGCGACCAAGGCCATTTTTTGAATGGGTGTAATGCCGCCCAAGGCCATATTTGGCCGTTCGTGATTGTAAGTCCAGAGCCAGCGCGTGGCGAAGTCCTGGACATCAGACACCGAATCAAACACATGGTGAGCGAGCCAATCATAGCGGACCGTGCGGTTATACCGTTCGATATAGGCATTTTGCTGCGGCTTGCCGGGCTGAATAAATTGCAGTTTGATGTGACGCTTTTCAGCCCAGCTCATCAGTGCAGAGCTTGCGTATTCCGGGCCATTATCACAGCGAATAATTTTGGGCTTCCCTCGCCATTCCATGACTTGCTCAAGCGAACGAATCACTCGCAAAGCC
>Ga0182739_1000224_pt1 | contig 96394 bp, 72 predicted proteins | sample eDN5th30CBELigBY_FD_128873 | JGI IMG/M metagenome (GOLD analysis project Ga0182739, IMG submission 128873) | Enriched backyard soil microbial communities from Emeryville, California, USA - eDNA 5th pass 30_C BE-Lig BY (version 2) (version 2) | ecosystem: Environmental > Terrestrial > Soil >...
AACTTCCGTAGGTCAAGCAATCAACACGTCTGTTTACAACACGACGCAAGCAAAAGATCTGAAAGCGGCTGGCTTCTTCCCAAGCAAGCTGAACCTTAAGACTGATGCAGCAGCTAAAATTGACGACGTAATCGTTGTTTCGGCTTACACGAACGATGGTCTGAGCGACACGAAGACGTTCAAAGTAACGGCAGCTAGCTCCGCTACTAAGATCGAACTCGCAGCTCCAGCTCCACTGACTGACAAAACGCGCATTACGGTTGGCGAAAAAGATCTGGTTCTCCCAGTTAAACTGGCTGACCAATTCGGTAAATCGGTTAAACTGCCTGCTACTACAGGTGCAGTAGCGGTAACTGGTGGTCAATTCGTACTTGAAGGCATCACGTTCCTCGTTGGTGGCGACGGTGCAATCAACAACATTACGGTTAACAGCGACGGCGTAGTGAAATTCGAAGCTACTAAAGCTGGTAACGTAATTATCTCCGCTAGCAACCCAGCTACGGGCGCATATGCTTCGACTACGTTCAAAATCGAAGCAGCTGCAGCACTGAAAGATCTGAAACTGCAAAACCCAGCATCGATGGTTGTAGCTAAAGAAGATGTAATCGTTCCTTTCGTGGCAACTGATTCGTTCGGCGCTGCAATCGCAGGTAAAGATGTTGATCTGTCCAAAGTAACGTTCTTGAACACGATTGCTTTCAATAACGCTCCTTACATCAACGGTAAAGGCGAACTCGTACTGAACTTCAATGACAAGGGTAATGTTACGGTTCAAACAGTTATCGGCGGTGTAATCACTTCGACGATTTCCTTCGAAGTACTGGCGCCAAAAGAAACGAAATCGGTAGCAGGTCTGAAAGATGTTGCGACGACGCTGGAAAACGGCGCTAGCGTAGATCTGGCTGCTAAACACGTTCAAATCGTTGACAACTATGGCCGTACGAGCACGCTTGATTCCGTAACGGGTGCTACGTTCACGGTAACTGTTGTTAGCGGTCCGTTCAACTACAATGCTGCTACTGCTAAGCTGGAAACTACTGGCGAAGGCTCTGGTAAAATCAAGATCACTTATGCAGGTCTGACTTCGAACGAAATCGCTGTTAGCTCGGTTAAATCCGCTGACATCAAATCGTATGAAATCAAATCGCTCGGCTCGTTGTATGCTAACGACAAAAACGTTGCTGGCAACAAATACAACAAAGCAGTAGAACTGAATGGTAAACTGGCTGATGGTACGGCAGTAGCGTTGAAATCCCCAACGCCAGACTTCGTATCCAGCTCCGACCAAGCAGTTGTTACTAAAGACGGCACGAACGTATTCGCACTGAAAGCTGGTAAATCGACGATCGCAGCTTACCTCAGCGGCAGCAAAGTTGCTGAAGTTGAAGTAACGGCATCTGACGCAGCTCCAGTAGCTACGAAGATCACGTTCGACAAATCCGACTACACGGTTAACGTTGGTTCGACTGTAACTCCTGTAGTTACGGTTAAAGACCAATACGACGTTGAAATCAGCGGCAACGGCATCCTCATCTCTAAAGATGAAGCTGTAACGATCGCTGGTGGTGTAGTTACAGGTGCTAAGAAAGGCATCGCAACAATTACGTATGTAGCATCGAATGGTGCTTCTGCATCCGCAACGGTTCGCGTTGACTAATTCTTAACACTCAGAGAACAGGTAGAGGCATAAGCTTCTACCTGTTTTTTTTGTATATAGGGAAAACCCATTGGTCGTTTATTCATGCTAAGTTCATATTACAAATGTATAATTGAGAGAAGAGATATTTATCTAGAATTAAGAAACAAAGTTAATCTGTTCTACGTCAAATAGTTAAACGAAGGAGGAGGTATATCTTTGAAGAACAAGTGGATCAAGAATGGAACAGCTAGTATTGCGGTCGCTGCATTAATGTTTGGAGCTGTACCTGCATGGACGCAGAACGCAGTGGCAGATGCAGCAGCTGCTGTGAAGACACTCTCATCGCAGTCTGTGAAGTTGAGCACGAACGCATCGCTATCGATTAGCAGCGCGCAATTCTTAATGCAGGATAAAGGGAAAGTATTGGCGTTTACTGTTAACTATGCGAATAAAGAATCGAAATCAATTGACCTAGGGGACTATACACTTCGTCTTAAGACGAAAGATGGTAAGTCCTTTAAAGTAAATGTCGTAAGTTCAAACAAAGATACGACGTCGATTACTGCAAAGACAAATCAGTACATAACCTACTATGCAACAGTCGATAATGGTACACAGCTATCCGATTTGCAGTTTGAGATCGTGAAATGGGACTTTGATGCTCCTAATTTCGAGCGGAAACTTGGTACAATTAAAGCCTCTAGTAATGAATCTAACCAAGTAGCCCCATTCACAGGAAAGACAATGAATGTGAATAATGCAAATCTTCGCTCTGCTATTAAAGGAGCTTTTATTACCAAAGATCAAACGAGTGCTTATTTGACGATAAATTTCTTGTTTGAAAATAAAGGGCTTCAAACGATTGATTTGTCCAAATATAGCTTTTACATTCAAACACCAAGTTATTCCGTATATAAAGTAAGTGCATCGGAGCTTTCTCAGCTTACCTTACAGCCGAATGAAAGAAAAATTTCGACGATGACCGTCAAGTTACCTTTAGCAGTAGCAGGTAAGAAGCTTTCTCTCGTAGTTGCGACAACCGACGATGTCAACAAGGTCGATCTTCCAGCTGGAGAGTTCTTGCTTCCAACGCTAGCGGCCGCACCGGTAACGGCATTAGGTCAGAGCAGAAGCGTATTTCTGTCCGGGCAGGCTGTCAAAACAACTTTAGGCAAAGCATCGCTGGATGACACGGGTTCTACAGAGAAAGGAATTTCAGTTGATTATAAATTGTTGAATCAGGGCGCGGATTCCATCAAACTGCCTGATATTGAGGTTTACCTGAAAACGAAACAGAACGTGAATTATCCGCTTGCGTTCACGAAGGACGACAGCAAGCTGCTGCCGGGAATTGAAAAGACGTTGACGCTGACAGGTAGTATTCCTTCTACAGTAAAGGTAGAGGACGCTGAAATCGTTGTCAGAACGGTAGGTACGGATAAAGACTTGGGCTATGTAATTGGTTCCTACAAAACAACATCAACCATTCAACAAGGCAGCCTTGGCAGTACCTTCACAATGGGTGATTATCGCGTATCATTGAACTCGATTCAAAGATCGCCACTTGAGGATTCGGACATGCTTGTAGCTGATATTAGCATCACCAATACAACTTCCGTATCGAAGAAAATCCCATCGCTCAACGGATACTTCCTGGTTAACGGTGTTAAGGTTGAGAATGCATCAACGGTAGTAGGGCTTGATGATTCAATCACAATTGCTCCAGATCAATCCTATAACATGATTGTGTATACGAAAATCCCGTACACATCCGTTGTTAGTAACATTGGTTTCGTTGCAACAGAGCCTGTAACAGATAAAACGTCGAAAGTGCTCTATCAATTCTCAAGTCAAAGCCTGAGCACGATTCCGGTAATCAGTAAGGACAAGACTTATGAAATTAATAGTGTTGGTAAGAAAGCATCGATTCAGCTTACGCGCAACGCCATCTTCAAAGGTACGACTAACAATCAGTTTTATGCTGAATTCGTTATTCAGAACAAAGAGAGTCGCGTAGCAGCTGTGAGCAACTTGGGAGGATATTTGCTCGATCAGAATGGACAAGTTGTGCCTATCACCTTTGCGACGATGAAGAACAAAGTACTTCCAAATGGCAAAGTACTACTGTCCGCATATGCGACACTTCCGAATGCATTCGACGAGGAACACTATGATCTTTATTTAGGTCAAGCAATATCAAAAGGACCTGAGACTGGTGAGACGGCTGCGCAAAATGCAATTGCCAAGATTGTCTCCTATCGCTTGAATGGCGAGAAACCAGCAGCAGTCAAAACCGATTTCCAACATATTAAGATTGCCGGATTTGATATTTCGTTAAATAACATCCGTGCAGGCCTAAGATCAAGCGGTGGATACAATGTTGACGGTATGAACTTGAACATGGATTATACGCTGGCAAGAGAGACGGAATATGATTACACCGCAGGCGATCACAAGCTTGTGATCGAATTTGTAAACAATGATAACCAAAAGCTAACGTTCAAAAAATCGTACAGCTTTACGGCAACTGAAGGATCACAGAACGAAATTCTGAAGGAAGGCAAGGACCTTGCTCTGTTAACATCCTTCGATGAGAATTCGATCCAAGCCAAAATTACGGACTACAACAACTTCACGATCAACGTATATGATGAATTCCAAGGTAACCAATTGCTTATTGCATCGAAACAATTTGCTTGGTTTCCTTCACAATCCTAACAATAGGAGTAGCCTCCTTCCTCGTAATCTAGTATTCTAAAGAAACGAGAGGGAGGAATGAACTGGATATGAAACAAGCAGGCAGAAAGCTGATACTGGCGGCTGTCCTTCTCGGGGGCGGAGCGCTAATCGGGGCACAATTCACGGATAAAGCCAGCGGTGATGGTGTAACCGTCACGCCTGGTTCCGTAGACGATCCGGTCGTTACGAAGAGTTATGTTGATCAGAAGCTGGGAGGCCAGGGCGGCGGAATGACAGCTGAAGAAGTGCAGCAGCTGTTGAACCAGACCAAGCAGGATTTGACGAAGCAGCTGACCCAGCAAATTGCAGAGCAGCTTAGTGCGAATAGTAATGATGTCGTCGTAGTGAGTGTGCCGCAAGGCAAGACACTGATTGCGAAGGACGGGGCTGAATTCGTTGTGCGTGCAGGCAAAGCTGTCGCATATAGCAACGATGCCAACGGCATTTCAGATCTAACAGATGGCAAAGATATTACGAACGGCAAATCCGTTCCTAATAATCATCTGATTCTGTTCCCTCGCGGCGGACGTGGCGTTCAGCCAGATCCGGAGCTGAAATCCGGACTTACGGTACTCGTACGCGGTCAATATTCACTGCAATAATATTTTGCCACTATAATCGTTAATGATGTACATAAGGCGGTCTCCAAGTGGAGGCCGTCCTTTGTTTATGTTTACACTATGCAATGCCACCTAATTCTTCCCCTCCTGACAAAAGGTTATACGCTTCAAAAGCTCCCGAAGCGAGCACGATAATAGCACGTTCCTAACTATCCATTTATGACTTCGGAGGTGCTCTAATTATGGCTCGTTCTCGCTCTAATCGTAAGGTTGTCCCGGAATGCCGTCAGGCACTCAATCAGATGAAATATGAAATAGCCGCTGAGCTTGGTCTTGTTCAGCCATCAGGCTTTGCAGGTGCTGGGGATACCGAATTCGCTGGCGAACTCGGATCGATGGGAGCTGCGACAAGCGGCACCGTACCATGGGCACAGCTAGCTACTCGCCAAGCAGGCGCCGTCGGCGGAGCGATTACACGCAGGCTCGTACAACAAGCGGAGGCTGTCCTGAACGGAAACGGGACGTTCCATTGACACACCAGAATCGATCGCGTATCATAATATGTTAGAAGTGTTGTACTTACAACCTTTTCCTAGCGGAAAAGGTTCATTTTTTGTGTATGGGCAAACCGCAATTATTGCGCATAATAAAGTAAAGGTAGTAGGAGGTTGATGAGATGTCGTTGAAAGGTAAACATCTGTTTACTTCGGAATCAGTAACAGAAGGCCATCCGGATAAAATCTGCGACCAGATCTCTGATGCAGTGCTAGACGCATTCCTTGAAGCGGATCCGAATGCGCGTGTAGCGTGCGAAGTATCGGTAGCGACAGGACTCGTTCTTGTCATTGGTGAGATTAGCAGCCGTGCAGATTACATTGATATTCCTGCCATTGTGCGTCGTACGATAAAAGAAATCGGCTATACGCGTGCTAAATTTGGCTTTGACTCGAGCACTTGTGCTGTTCTTACCTCGCTGAATGAGCAGTCGGCTGATATCGCACAAGGCGTTAATGCAGCGCTCGAATCCCGTGATGGTAAAGACGTGCAGCAGGAGAATGAAGATATCGGAGCAGGCGACCAGGGCCTTATGTTCGGCTTCGCAACGAATGAAACGCCAGAGCTGATGCCGCTTCCAATCGCGCTGTCGCACCGTATCGCACGTCGTCTGTCTGAAGTTCGCAAGAGCGGTCAGCTCGACTACCTGCGTCCTGACGGCAAGACGCAAGTTACGATTGAGTACCAAGATGGCAAGCCAGTTCGCGTCGACACGATTGTCGTATCTACGCAGCATGCGGAAGAGATTACGCTGGAGCAGATCCAGAAGGATATTCGCGAGCATGTCATTGCCCCTGTTGTTCCAACGGAATGGCTGGATGAGCAAACGAAATATTTCATCAATCCTACGGGTCGTTTCGTAATCGGCGGGCCGCAAGGTGATGCAGGTCTGACGGGCCGCAAAATTATCGTCGACACATACGGCGGTTATGCTCGTCACGGCGGCGGCGCATTCTCCGGCAAAGATCCGACGAAGGTTGACCGTTCGGCAGCCTATGCAGCACGTTACGTTGCGAAGAACATCGTAGCGGCTGGTCTCGCTGACAAATGCGAAATCCAATTGGCATACGCAATTGGCGTAGCGCAGCCTGTATCGATTAACGTCGATACGTACGGAACAGGCAAAGTAAGCGAAGAGAAGCTTGTCGAGGTCATCAAAGCAAACTTCGACCTTCGTCCAGCCGGCATTATCAAGATGCTCGACCTTCGTCGTCCGATCTATGGCAAAACAGCTGCATACGGCCACTTCGGCCGTACGGATATCGACCTTCCTTGGGAACGCGTCGATAAAGCCGAGCTGCTCAAAGCTGGCGCACTCGCTTAAGCAGCTTAAGTGTTCCTATATGAACCGAATCGCAAATTGCGATTCGGTTTTTTCGTCTGCAGCCTAAACTTTCCCACGAATTGTACCGACAAAATAGGTACGACTGTCTTGCTGGGGAGAGGATATTTTGAAACATTATCGGAGAAGCATTAGCTTCATTATTGCCGCAGTTCTTATGCTGCAGCTAGGAATGCCGAATTGGACGGGTTTGTCTGGCCAAGTAGAGGCAGCGTCGACAACGCCAGTGATGGTGAGCACATATCCTGCCAATGGCGCAACGAACGTTCCTAGCAATGCTAATTTAAAGATTACATTTGATGAACCAGTAACAAAAGGACCTTCATCTGCCTATATTCATGTCCGTAGAGTGGATACGAATGAGGAAATCAACACGATTGCAGCATCCTCGTCTTACGTTTCGCTTAACGCGACTGGGTATGCAGCGACGATTAGTTTACCTACGAATTTGACGGCTGGCGCAGCTTATTATGTACGAATTGATCAAGGTGCTTTCGTAAATGTATCGAACGGGGCTAACTTTGATGGATTAAATGATGCTACAGCATGGCGTTTCGAAGTAGGGGTTGCGGACACAGATGCGCCGTACGCTTCTGGCTATACACCGGCACCTGGTGCAACGAACGTCGTACCTACAACGCCTTTGACTATTACGTTCAGGGAGCCAGTCTACGCCTCCAAGGGCTATATCACCATAACAAGAGTGGGCGGAGATACGCAAAGCATCGATGTCGGCTCAGCATCGGTTACTGGCAGCGGAACGAGTATCATTAAGATAACGCCTGACCTCCAGCTGCAATCCTCAAGTGATTATACAGTGAGTGTACCGGCTGGCGCGTTTAAAGATAGTGCGGGCAACAATTACGCTGGCATTTCAAACTGGACATTCAAAACAGCAAAACCGCCAATGAGTGTAACCTATTCGCCAGTCGGTAATGGCGCAAGTACGACAAACGATCTTGTCATGACGGTAGCGGATGTGAGTTCGCTGACGAAAGGCACCGGCAATATTACGATTAAAAGGATTGGCGACAACGCACAATTTCAGCAGATTGACGTGAACTCGAGTGCAGTTTCGATTAATCAGAATGTCATTACGATCCGTCATAACACTTTTGAAGCAAACAAAGGCTATTATGTACTGATTGATGCAGGTACATTCTTATCCGGCAGCACGGTCTATCAAGGCATTAACAATGCATCGGAGTGGACGTTCTCAACGACATCAGGCATTGATTCGACTCCACCGAAGGTAACCGCGTTTACGCCCGCAAACAATGGAACCGCAGCATTGGCAACCTCAAGTCTTGTGATGACGTTCGATGAGCCTGTGTATCCAAGCGGCGGCAGCATCATAATCAAGAACAGCAGCACGAATGCGATCTTCGAGACGATTCTGCTTACCTCCTCGAACGTAAAAGGCGGGGGAACGAACACCATTACGATTGACCATAATCCGTTCATTACGAACACCTCCTATTATGTCCAGATTAGTACGCAGGCGTTTCGCGATCTTGCGGGCAACTATTATGGAGGGATTCCATCCAGTACGGATACGAGTTGGTCATTCCGTGTAACGACGGATAATGTTCCACCAGTCATTGCAGCGCTGTCACCGGTTAATGGTGCAGACAATGTGCCGATTGACTCGAAGCTGTCCATTACGTTTAATGAGCCTATCCAGCTGCTGCAAAGCACAGGAAGTGCCGTCATTCGTAGAAGCAGCTCGACCTCGAGTGCGATTAATGCGACATTGTCGCTCGACCCAACAGATTCGAAGAAGTTGATTCTTACGCCTGACCCGCTGTCGAATATGACGGCTTCAACAAGCTATTATGTGGAGCTGGCAGAAGGTGCAGTAGCCGATCTGGCAGGCAACAGATTCGAGGGCATTCAGAATGATGTGCAGTGGAAGTTCAGCACGGTTGGTTCCGATCGCACTCCGCCAGTATTCAGCAATGCGGTGATGTCAGGCTCTTCAACCATTGTGCTGACTTATAATGAGAACCTGGATTCAACATCAGTCCCATCAACGGGCAACTATTATGTAACGGTCAATGACGAGCCGCGAGGGGTCATACAGGTACAGGTATCAGGAAAGACCGTCACGTTGACGCTTGCCAGCGGTGTAATTTACGGTCAGACGATAAGAGTAACGTACTCCAAGGGCACACGTCCTGTGCAGGACTTGTCCGGCAATGCAGCGGCAAGCATGTCCAACGTGAATGTTACGAATACGGTCAATACGACTTTGCCTAAGCCAATAAGCGGCTCGGTTAGCGGCAATGTCATTACGCTGACGTTCAATCAGGAATTGGCTGCGCTCAACAGCTACGCTTACACGCAGTTTAATGTCAAATTCAATGGATACTCCGTATCCATAGCAGGAATCGAGAAAGCGGGACCGGTATTGTTGATTCGTTTGGGATCTACCATATCATCGGACTCGGCAGTATCGGTCAGCTATACGCAAGGCTCTTATCCGGTGTATGATACCAACGGCAACGCGCTGCAGACGTTTAGCGATTTCTATGTAACGAACAGCCTGGATACTAATGCTCCTGTTCTGCAATCGATATCGGCCAGCGCTTCGACATTGATTCTCACGTACAATGAAGGATTGAATACTGCGTATGTGCCGGGGAAATCGTCTTATTCGGTTCTTGGCAATGGAGTATCGAAGACCATCAATACGGTTGAGATCTCGAATAATCAGGTCATTCTGACGTTGTCCAGCTCACTGGCGGGCGTAGGAAACGTTCTTGTTACGTATGTGCCTAGCACATCGGCACTGCGAGATTTGAATGGTAATCTTGCTAGCAGCTTCAGCGGTATTCAGGCCGTTTCTACTGGCAGCGCAAGTGTGGCTTCTGCTGTTGTGAACGGTACGACACTGACACTGCTGTTCAATCAGACGCTGCATTCGTCATATGTACCGAAGACGAATCAATTCACTGTCAGGACAGCGGGTTTAACAACGCCTGTTGCCAATGTACAAGTATCTGGAAGCGTCGTGACGCTTACACTCTATACGGCGATCGTGGCGAATAATACGGTAACGGTCAGCTATTCATCAGATTCAAGCGGATTGCGGAACTCTTCCGGTGTATTAATTTCCTCCTTCAGTAATATCTCTGTAGTGAACCAGACATCGCCGGGATCAGTTGGCGGTGGCGGCGGCAGCGGCAGCGGTGGAGCGTTCGATGCGACGCCAGAAGGTGCGATCGTATTGCAGCCAGGTCATTATACGTCTAGCTCGTCGACGTCACCTGGCAGCCAAGCAGCGAACCAGTACACAGTCCTAGAGGAAAGCTTGAACAATGCCTACAAAGCAGCGCGTTCGATTAGCACGTCGAACCCGAGGGTACAGCTGAATATTAGCGATTCCGAGAAAGCAGGGCTTGCATCCATTCCACTGCAGGCGCTTGAGAATGCCAAGAACTCAGGCGGCACAGCAACCTTCATCGTGAAGTATGGCGATATCACTTATGAAATTCCATGCAATGCGCTGGACTATGCGCAGATTGCCAAGGCGCTCAATGTCGGTGGAACAACGGGCTATTTGCAAATCAAGATCGATAAGAATGCACCAAGCTTGTCCTACACGCTAACGAGTGCGATTAATCGTGCCGGTGCGATTACTTACGTAGCTCCTGTTCACTTTGAGCTTGATGTCACAGCAGGCGGCGTCGTGAAAGAGTGGACGGATCTTACGCAGTATGTGACAAGAAGCTTCACAACGACGGCGGCAGTTACGGGACGCCAGGCGGCAGTTGTCTGGGTAGACCCGGCAACAAACGTTCTCTCCTATTTGCCGACGAAGGTAACGACAGAGGGGAACAGCTACAAAGTAACCTTCCAGAGCAAAAGCAACGACAGCTATGCGGTCGTGAAGGGGAATGTGACTTACAGCGATACAAGCTCGCATTGGGCGAATACGAACATTATGCTGTTAGCGAACAAGTATATCGTGGAAGGCCGCAGCACGTCGAAGTTTGAACCGACCAAGCCGATTACGCGTGGCGAATTCGCAATGTTCATCGCTCGTGGTCTTGGCTTATCCGGCGACAAGAACGCGGCCGCAGCCTTCTCCGACTTGAAGACGAACACAGCGCTTGCTGCTTATATCGGCGCTGCATCGAAGGCGGGCATCGTCCAAGGCAACTCGGATGGCACCTTCAAGCCGAACAGCTTTATTACAAGACAGGAAGCGGCGGCGATGCTGAACCGTGCGGCTTCGGTAGCAGGCAGCAATGTCACGCTGCCTCAGACAGCATCTGCTTATCTCCAGCGGTTCAAAGATAAGAAGCAGATTGGACAATGGGCACAGCAGGATGTTGCTAAGTCGGTCTACACGGGCTTCATTACAGGTACGACCTCGACAACATTCGCTCCGCAATCGAACACAACGCGTGCGGAAGCATCCATTATGATTCAACGACTGTTAACGTACGTCGGGTTTCTTCAGTCTTAATCCATAGCAGTTAGACAAGAACTGCCTCCTGGACCGATAGATGGTCCTAGGAGGCAGTTTTAGTTTGGGATACAGGCTGATAGAGGATTTTTCATATAGCTGTTACGTTAATAGAGTTATTCTATCGACTGTAACTTTTCGGCCGAATCGTAGTCTATACTTAATAGACTTTACGGATGGGAGAGTTGCGTAAAAACATGGGTGTAAACAACAAGACCCTTCAGACGGTAACATCGCGAGGCGTATCGAAGATTGTCATACTGGCGCTAGGAGGCGTACTGCTGCTGCAGCCGCTCCAATCGGGTGCCGTTATTTATGCAGAAGCAGTGCAGACACAGACGACAACAGCGGCTGCCACCTCGGCAGTAGTTGAGATAAAGACAGCGAATGCAAAGATGACGCAGCAGAAGCAGGAAATGATCACTTCGGGCGTGAAGCGAGTCGACTATGTATGGTCACCGCTCAAAGGCACTGGGACAGTCAATATTCATGTGGTCGAGATTGATTTGTCGAACCCTTATGTGCAGTTGAATGCAATCAGCGGCAAGAACAATACGGTTGCAAGCTTGAATAACGTATTGAATATGGCGAAGGAAACGGGTGCCGTTGCGGCGATCAACGCCGATGTATTTCAGACAGGCAGCACCTCAGAGGGCTCGCCGATGGGACCACAGATAACGAGCGGCAAGCTGATGTCAGGGCCGATGGCGCTGCAGGGGATGTATGCGTTCAGCGTATCGAAGGACAAGGTGCCGTCGATTGATCTCTACGGCTTTGACGGCACGGTAACGGCTGCGGACGGTGCTTCATTCCCGATCGCAGGGATGAATGAATCAGCCTATACGACAGAGCCGGACAAACAGCCAAGCCATAAGAATGCGATTTATTTGTATACAAATTCGTGGGCTGCCTCAAGCCATCCAAAGGATAGCAGCACGACGCCAACCGAGGTGCTTGTAGCAGGCGGAATTGTGCAGCAGATCTCGGATGGTACGACGCTTTCCGTAACGCCGCCTGCAGATGGTTATATTTTGCGTGCGCATGGCACGGCAGCGAAGTTTGTACGAGAACATCTAACGGAAGGATCGCCTGTAACAGCTGACTATAATCTTGTCTCGAAGACGACGGGGGCTAAGGTGGACGCCGCATCGATGCAGATGATGGTTGGCGGTCATACCATTCTCGTCGATCAAGGCAAGGCATCCGCATTCTCGCGGGATATTACAGGTGTAAGCGGCGCTAGCAACGTATACCGTACGGCAGTTGGCTATACGAAGGATGCGAAGAAGGTATTGCTGCTCACAGCGGAAGGGACGTCCACACGCAATGGCATGTCGCTGAAGGAGCTGCAAGAAGCGATGGTCGGGCTTGGCGTATGGAAAGGTGTTAATCTCGATGGCGGCGGTTCTACAACGATGGTGGAACGTCCACTCGGCGAGTTTGCATTGAAAACAGCCCATCCGACGACTGGCGGTACCTATCTGCGTCCAGTAGCTAACGGAATTGGCGTATACAGCACGGCGCCGCAAGGCTCGCTGAAGGGTCTAGTGGCAAGCGGACCAAGCACGATGTTTATTGGTCAGACGGCAGACTTCGGACTAAAGGCGTATGACAGCTACTACAATCCGCTAGATACGAGCACGCTGCAGCAGCAGTGGAAAGCGAATGGGTCCATCGGAATGTTCGCAGGAAACACGTTCACGGCGCTGAAGAGTGGAACAGGATCGATCCAGGTTGCGTCCTCAGGCATTACGGCTGAATACCCGATCTCGGTAATCGGTGCGGATCAGATCGCATCCATGTCTATTGACGCATCGGCTGCGGGACTTGCTGCTGGGACCAATATAACAGCAAATGTGAAAATCACGACGAAAGACGGACTTAATTTGACAGTTCCTCCCGAAACCATTAAGTGGGAGTTTAAAGGATTCAAGGCATCGACAAGCGGTAATGTCATTACGATTACCAGTGTGAACGATAGTGCAACAGCAGGATATGCGATCGCCCGTTATGATGGATATCCAGTCATGCTCACACTGACGAAAGGCTCTGCGCCAGTGATGTGGGAGTCGTTCGAGAAGGTTGGTTACGGCATCACGTATCAAGGGACTGAAGGTGCGGCAGGTAAGGTGGCGTTAGTATCCGGTCTTCAGGGCAAGGAGTCTTCGACCGCGCTGCAGCTTTCCTATGATTTTACAACGGGTATTGGTACAGGGAAGACGCTTGCAGCCTACGCCGTGCTGAATGGAAATGGCAAAGCTGTGAGCGGTGCGCCTACTGGCATGCAGCTTGATGTCTATGGCGACCAAAGCTTCAACTGGCTTCGGATGGAAGTGAAGGATGGAGCGGGCAAGCTGCAGTATGTCGATCTAGCCAAGTCCATTGACTGGGCAGGGTGGAAGACGCTGACGGTTGATCTCTCGACCTATGGTTTAACAGCGCCGATAACGATCAAACGGATGTATGTAGCCAACATCGCACAGGACCAGGATGAGCGTGCCGCTATCGGGTCGATTGCCTTCGACGATATGAAGATGCTCTATCCGCCGGTTGTGTCTGAGCTGGCGCGCCCTTCGATCAAGCTGACGCTCAATAAGAAGACAGCGACGCTCAACGGAGCAGATGTGAAGCTGGATATTGCACCAATCGCGTTAAGCGGCGTAACGTACCTTCCGCTTCGTTTCATTGCAGATGCAATGGGAGCAGAGGTTGCATGGGATCAAGCAAGTAAGAAAGTAACCGTCATTCGGGGAGACAAGCTGCTGGAGCTCCAGATCGGCAGTGCTGACCTTATCGCAGGCGGTATTAGACAACCGGCACCTGCGGCGCCATTGGTTCGCGATGGTCGTACGCTCGTACCGATCCGATTGATCTCCGAACAGCTGGGATTGCTTGTGAATTGGGACGGGGCAACGAAGTCCGTTACGGTGAAGTAAAGGGCTTGAAAATGGTTTCCTTGGAAAGCGGCAAGTTTGCTATAATAGAAAAGCTGGACCGTTGTACTACCTTTTGAAGCAGCTTTCGTTGTAGAAAGGAAACCGATGTATGGACAACCGTATCAATGATATCAATCGGATTATTAGCAATGCGATCAATGTCATGGAAGACAGCAAGGTGCAAATTTTCGAAATATGCGAATCGGCGCGCCAGGAGCTGCAGATGCTGGAGCAAGAGCTGAATACGGTTATTCAAGAAACGTCCGAGATGATCGATAAGGCGGATGAGCTTGAACGGCAGTACCGGTTGGCGCGCATTCGCTTGACTGAAGTAAGTCGTGATTTTGTCAAATATAACGAGCAGGATATTAAAGCTGCCTACGAGAAGGCTACACAAATTCAGATTGAGAAAATAATGGTGGCCGAGAAGGAGCAGCATTTGAAGGCGCGCCGGGACGAGCTGCAGAAGCGAGTGAAGAACGTCGATCTGTCTATTGAACGAGCACAGACGATCCATTCGCAGATTAACGTCGTGCTGGAGTATTTGTCCGGCGACCTCAATCATGTAACCCGAATTCTCGAGTCCGCTAAGAATCGCCAATTGATTGGACTGAAGATCATTCTTGCGCAAGAAGAGGAACGAAAGCGGATGGCGCGGGACATTCACGATGGGCCTGCGCAATCACTTGCCAATCTAGTACTAAGGATGGAAATTGCCGAAAGAATGATTGTAAAGCAGGAATTTCAAATGGTGCAACACGAATTAATAGATTTGAAAGCACAAGTACGCTCCGGCTTAGAAGAGATTCGAAAAATCATTTTCAATCTGAGACCGATGGCATTGGACGATTTAGGATTAGTTCCTACGTTGCGTAAATATGTGCAGGACTTTGAGGAAAAAACGAGGATTCGAACCACATTCGAAACCGTCGGCCGAGAGATTCGTTTGCCTTCGGCAATGGAGGCCGGCATCTATCGTCTCGTCCAGGAAGCGTTCACGAATGTCATGAAGCATGCTAATGCGACGTATGTGTCCCTCGAGATGACGTATCAAGCTCAATTGGTTAAATTTGTGGTATCGGATAATGGTGTAGGCTTTCAAGCCGAGCATCAGGAACCGATATCTACCAATGGGGCGCATTTCGGCTTAATCGGAATGAGAGAACGCGTCGAGCTGCTGGAGGGGAGGATGGAGATCGAATCAAATAAAAATCAAGGAACGAAGATCATAATCCAAGTTCCTATAAACGTACAGGATAGAAAGGAGTAACATGATGATGGAACAGAAAGCCCCAAGCGATAAAAAAAGAATCAAGCTGCTAATCGCAGACGATCATCAATTGTTTCGCGAAGGTCTGAAGCGCATATTGAATATGGAAGATGACATCGAAGTTATCGGAGAATGCTACAACGGAATTCAAGTGCTTGAGTTTTGTAATCATACGCAGCCCGAGATCGTGCTCATGGACATTAACATGCCTATCGAGAACGGTGTTGTTGCAACCGAACGGCTCCGCGATATGTTTCCTGAGATTAAAGTCATTATTCTATCGATTCATGACGACGAGAGCTATGTGTTCGAGACGCTTCGCAAGGGGGCTACGGGCTATCTGCTGAAGGATATGGAGGCAGAAGCGCTCATTAATGCTATTCGTTCCGTTATGAACGGTTACTCGTATATTCATCCGAAGGTGACGGGCAAGCTGATCAATCAGCTGCGCCGCATGACGTATCTCGACGAGATGGGCGCGGTGTCGGCTGCTGCAGCAAGCAAAGAGCCAGGTGTGAAGTTCATCGCAAGCGAAGACAATCCGCTGACCCGCCGCGAGGCCGAGGTGCTTCGTCTGATGGCGGAAGGCAAGAGCAACAAGACGATTGGCGAGTTCCTGTTTATTAGCGAGAAGACGGTCAAAAACCACGTCAGCAGCATCTTGCAAAAGATGGAAGTGGACGATCGTACGCAGGCTGTTATTCATTCGATCAAGTTCGGCTGGGTTACGCTATAATTGAAATTATACAATCATGAGATGATGAAGAGCCGTTCTCGGACATTCCGGGAGCGGCTTTTATTGTGGCGCCGCGAAGCTGGCGCGAGCGTAGAGGGCGCAGCAGGAAGCAGGAGGAAGAGTGAGCACGCAAGCTCGATGCAAATGGTGAAGATGCGGTCAGGTGAACGGATAAAGCCGATTATGGTCGTTAACGGTTATTGTTGTCCTTTTCGCCCGTAACCGATGGGCGGTAAGGCGCATATATTGTCGCATAAAGTATGTGTTCAAAAAGTTTGGTTTTTCGTGATCAAGCGGACTTTTTGAACGACCTCATAAAGGAGGTGGCCGAGATGATTTCATTAATTGTGCTTGTGCTCGGCAGCTATGTGCTTGCGGCGTTGTCGGTGCACCTACTCCGCTATTACGGCAGAGGCAGTCATACGGACAGAAGTCGGCATTATGTAATATATGCACGCAATGAAGAGACGCGAATGGAGTGGTTTCTACGCTCAATCCATTGGTTCGCTTATCGCTCGGGTACAGAGGTGCGAGTGACTGTCGTCGATTGCGGTTCATCGGATGAAACGTTTGCGATTGTTGGACATTTTGCGGCGAAGGATGGTTGTGCGATCGAGTCGGTAACGCCAGAGACACATCGGGTTATACGCGCCAGCGGCATCGAGCGCGGAGCGGGAGGAACACATTTTGCCCATGCAGGGGAACCGTCCTCACGTGCTAATCATGCGGTGTTCGTCGATTTGAACCGTCCAGATGATTTGGCGAAGCTGCCTTTGTTCTGAACGAGCAGCGCTTGTTAAGGGTAAACGCAGAATTCGAACAGCCAAAGCGTATGCTGCAATGCTTACAGCATTGTATACGCTTGCGCCTTGAAGTGGAATTGATTTACAATGGGAAGCGAGACGATGGATAGAAAGTTAGTTGGAACAATTGAAATGAAGACAATCGATTGACTGTTAGATGAATAGGCAGCCATTGATGATTAGGACGTGGAGCACACGCCTTGCGCTGGAAACGGCGAAGGGGTGTGCTTTTTTGCGTTTTCAAGGAAAATCAGCAGAGTAATGGGAGAGGAGAATGAGCTTGAAGGTTCAGCTTTATTTGGTGCGGGCAAGCGGCGGGTGGTCGGTAAGATGGACGCTTGCGATGGAGGTGGATAGAGCTTATTGGGAAGGTATAGAGGAGAGGGATAGAACGGAAAGGGAAGGCAGAAGAAATCGAAGGATGGAGGAACGAGGGATAGAGAGAAGCGGGAGAGAGCTAAGGACGGGAGTGGGAGAACGAAAAGATATTGTACTGCATGTATGGCGGACGCTGCTGCCGCTTGGCATAGCCGAGGAGGCGGCTGCACGATGGACAGCGGAGAATGCCGGTCGCATTGTTGAGGAGATCGCTGCGGTGCGTACGTTTAGGAAGATCGTTCAGGCGGCAGTAGGCTTCGAGATTAAGGGGAAAGGCGAGGAGAATTGGACGGAGCGGGTAGTGGTTGGGGAGCTGAGACGCGAGGAGGAGCAGGGACAAAGGCAAAGGCAAGAGCGAGGGGAAAGGGCAGGGTACGGGCAAGGGCATAAGGGAGTGCAAGTGCAAGGGGAAAGGCAGGGGCAGGGGCAGATGCAAGGGCAGGGACAAATGCAAGGGCAAGGGCACGGGGAAAGGCAAGTGCAAGTGCAAGAGCGGGGGGAAAGGCATGGGCAGATGCAGGGGCAGATGCAAAGGCAAGAGCGAGGTGAAGGGCAAGTGATAGGACAAGGGCAAGTGCATGGACAGATTCATGGGCAAGGACAAGTGCAAGGACAAGTGCAAGGACAAGGGCAAAGGCAAGGGATAGAGCAAAGCGGTAGTAGGTATGTCGAGGGAGACAATGATAGGATGTTGGGGCTAATCGATGATGAATTGGTGCAGGCGATAGCCGATCGGCTGCATGGCCGCGCTGCGCTGCTCAGCGAAGCGCAGGAGCTGCTCGCCGCGGGACCGCCAGCATGCCGGGCGGTCGCCGCCGGCGGCTGGAGCGCGCTGGCCCCCGCGCTCCAATGGGCCGCGCTTCGCGGCCTCGTGCGACTGCGATGCGCAGTCGCACCGCAGCAGCCGGCGGCTTCGCCGCTTCGCCGGCTGCTGCTGCCCGCGCCGATGCGGCGCGGGCGTTGGCTTCGCCGCTGCATGCGATGCGGCAGCGGCGAAGCGCGGATGAACCGCACCGCATGCGCAGCGTGCGGTTCATCCGCTTGCGCGTACTGCGAGGCCTGCCTCACCATGGGACGCAGCCGCGAATGCGGGCTGCTGATCCTTGGTGGAGGCATGGCAGGCCTCGCAGACGCGCAAGGCGCCGCCGTGCCTGGGGCGGCGCCTGCCGTTGCCGCGGCGCGTGCGCACAGCGTGCACGCGCCGGCGGCGATAGCTGCGCGGTGGGGCCTAAGCCCCGCGCAGCAGGCTGCTGCCGAGGCGGCGCTGCGCTACGCGCGGCCGGGGCTGGCTCCTGCATTTAAGCTGTCCCCCGCCTCTGACGAGTCCCCGTTTCTCATCTGGGCTGTAACAGGTGCGGGGAAGACGGAGATGGTATTCCCGCTCATTGAAGCGGCGCTTGCGGCTGGCGGGCGAGCCTTGATCGCAACGCCGCGCCGAGACGTTGTACTGGAGCTTGACCCCCGAATAAGACGTGCCTTTCCTGCCGCCAATGTGGTCACCTTATATGGCGGCAGCGAGCAGCGCTGGGAGGACGGCGACATTACGATCGCGACGACCCATCAGCTTTTTCGATTCCAAGAGCGGTTCGATCTGGTCATCGTAGACGAGCTTGACGCCTTTCCCTACCACGGCGATGAACGGCTTCATTATGCAGCGGCCAAGGTTGGAGTGCCTGGTGGGGCCGTCATTCTGCTGTCGGCTACTCCGCCTCGCGCGATGCAGCGGGATGTCCGAAGAGGGAAGATCGGCTGCGCAAGGGTACCGGTAAGGTATCATCGCCATCCGCTGCCTGTTCCCGTCCAGACCCGAATACCGCGTGTATCAGAGCTGCTGGCTAAACACAAGCTGCCGCGTCCATTGCTTTCCCGCCTTGCCGTGTCTCTAGCCCGGGGAGCGCAGTGCTTCATATTCGTCCAGCAAATCCGGCATGCGGAGCCGTTGGCTCAGCTGCTTCGGGCTGCGTTTCCTAATACTTCAATTGGCGCTACCTCCTCGAAGGATGCAGAACGAGCGCAGCGTGTGCAGGCTTTTCGCAACAGAGAGCTGCGCATCCTTGTCACGACGACTATTCTTGAGCGCGGCGTTACGGTACCGTTCAGCGATGTATATATCCTTGATGCGGACGGCAAGCTGTTCGATGAGTCGTCGCTCGTCCAAATGGCGGGACGGGCTGGCCGGTCTGCTGACGATCCGAACGGCCGTGTCTACTTCTTTGCCTCTGCAAGCAGCCAATCCCAGCGTCAAGCCACTGCCCAGATCCGCAGCATGAACCGTGAGGCCAAGCGAAATGGCTACTTGCTCCAGTCGAAGCCTAATACGCATAGGCAGGAGCGATAATCTGATGTCGAAGTCTAGCAATTCTCTCTTCCAATCGATTCGCCGCTTCACAGGTGTATTAGGCGACCTCTTAAGCGAAGCGCATGCGCCATGTCCGTTATGTCAAATGTCAGCCAGAAGGTCTGACCCCGATCCATTCCTTCGTACGTCACTCCCGCGCGACGCAATTCTGCTTCAGATCTGCCGCCGCTGTTCAGCGGCTGTCCCATGGATTACACATGTGGCATGTGCGGTGTGCGGGCGGCCGGATCCTTGTCCGGACTGCAGGAGAAGGGAGAATGCTCATTTCATGTTGAGTCGCAGCGCCGTTCGCTATGATGACTCCGTTCGAGAGTGGCTTGCTTTGTTCAAATATCGCGGGGACGAGCGGCTGGTTCACCCGCTCGCAGACATGCTTGACATCGCCTACACTCGGCTTAATCGGGAGCTTCTCAGCCGAGGGCCGGACTTTTGCTGGGATGCGGTTATCCCTGTCCCGGTCAGCCCGGACCGCCTGATGGAGCGCGGCTTTAATCAGGCGGAGCGGCTCGCTTCTCTGCTATGCGCTAGAAGAGGCATACCGATGGCGGAGCTGCTTGTAAGGACAAGGCACTCGGAGAAAAAGAGTCTGCAGTCCCGACTCGCTCGGCTTCAGAGCGTTGACGGCCTTTTTACCGCGGACCCCGATGCAGTTGCATTATTGATCTCGAATTGGCTAAGGCGGGAGCGGGCTTCATCCTCTGCCCAACCCTCCTTCTTGCAGCGTCCTCTTCGTCTTCTAATTGTCGACGATATTTATACGACAGGCAGTACAATTGATGCCTGCGCAGCGGCGCTTCATCAGGCTTTTGGCAGCCAGGATCTACGTCTGCGGCCAGATATTTATGCGATTACGGTGGCTCGTTCTTAATGTTTCGACAAGCTAATTGTATAATCGACATAAAGCCTCTATGAAAATACCAGTCATCTGCGTTAAAATAGGTTAAAACGAATGGGCCAAAGGGGATGAAGCAAGTGAGTTTAGATAATTGTCCTCGCTGTGGAAGACTATACACGAAGAATGTCCGTGAAATGTGTCCGGCTTGCATCAAAGAACTAGATCAGAAGTACGAGCTGTGTGCAGACTATTTGCGCCAGAACCGTGGTGCTACCATTTATGAGCTTTCGGAAGCGACCGAAGTCAGCATTGCGCAGATTACGCGTTTTATTCGCGAAGGTCGTATTTCACTTATGGATGCACCGAACATGGGTTACCCATGTGAAACATGCAGCAACCTAATTCGTGAAGGCAACTTGTGCGAGTCATGCCGTTCGCGGCTGATCAAAGATATTAACAAGCTTAACCTTGACGATAAATCGTCTTCTTCAAGTAAGAGGAGCAATGGGACTTATCAGTCCTATGGCCGCGATGATAGCTGACCTTAGATACACTTTTTTCCTTCTATAAAAAAAACCAATGCACTGGCCGATAATAACATTAGTTAATTATCGGCCAGTTTAATTTATAGGCGTGAGCGAACGGAGTGAATAATGATGAAGATTAATGAGACCCAACGGCTAGGCGCCGTTAATCCATATCGGAACAAGAGCGACCTGCGCGCTGCTCAGACAGGCAGCAAGCAGAAACGCGACAATTTGCAAATTTCGTCCGAGGCGATGGAAATGCTGCAATCCCAGAATGTTGAGAATGCGAAGTCGCCGGAACGTCAGCGTCAAATCGACGAGCTGAAGCAACAAGTGTCGACAGGCACTTATCATGTGGAATCCGGCAAGCTTGCAGAGAAGCTGCTTCCTTACCTGTATCGGAATAAGAACTAGAAGCGGGTGTGACATCGATGTCAGTACAGGTCATTTTAGACATTCTACAGAAGCAGTCTGAGGTATATGAGCAGCTGCTCGAGCTTGCCAATCAGAAGACACCCGTACTCGTGAACAATGATGTTCAGCAGCTTAATGCCATATTGCAGCAGGAGCGTAAGCTGGTTAAGCGGTCAGAGGAACTAGAGTTTTCTCGCATGCAGCATACGAACATTTTCTTCGCCAATATGAGATCGCACTATCGTCTCGGCAAGCTCAGCGATTTGATTAAGGCGGTTACCAATGCAGACGATAAGGTCGCCTTATCCCGCTATCATCGAATACTGGTAGACCTGCTCGATGAGCTCAAGAGGAAGAATGATCAGAATCAACAGCTTATTGAGCAGTCGCTGTCGTTTCTCGATTTCTCTATTCAGCTGCTTACAGACGATCCAAGTGATGAGTATACCTATAAGCATCCACAGTCGCTTGCGTACGGGAAGTCACAGGGCTACGGCCTAGATATCAAACGGTAAAGTAAAATGTACCGAATACGGAGCGCCAAGTAATGGCTGCTACCATAAGAGACAGTAAGGAGTGTAACGGATGAGATCGACATTCCATAGCATAGAAACGGCCAAGCGCGCCCTGTTCACAGAGCAAGCGAACATCAGCACAACGGGCCACAATATCTCGAATGCGAACACCCCGGGTTTTTCCCGTCAGCGCGTTAATCTAGTAGCTTCACGTCCAATCGAGGCGCCAGGCTACATGCGAACCAACATCCCGGGCCAGCTCGGCACCGGCGTCGAGTTCACGTCCATCACGCGTGTACGCGAGAAGTTTCTGGACGACCAATTCCGCAACGCGAACCGCAGCTTGGGCGAATGGTCGGTGAAGGCGGATTCGCTTAGCAAGCTGGAGACGATATTCAACGAGCCATCCGACTCAGGTGTTCGTACGGTTATGGATAATTTCTGGTCCTCGTGGACAGATCTTGCCAAAGACCCCGAGAGCATTACAGGCCGCAAGATCGTTCGCGAGAATGCCCTTGCGCTCGTTGATGCTTTCAATGAGACGAACAAGCATCTGGCCGATCTAAAAACAGACTTAACAACGAATATTAACACGATGACGTCACAGATCAACTCGATCTCGAAGTCGATTGCTGACCTTAACCTTGAAATCAAGCGCCTTAAAGCATATGGTGACAATCCAAACGACTTAATGGATGAGCGTGACAGTCTTGTCGATCAATTGTCCGAGATGGTTAATGTGTCGGTCGTGGATACGGATGACGGTTATGAGGTATCGGTAGGTGGCATTATGCTTGTAGACGGGCTCAATGCTCCAGGTACCTCGGTTGCGGCACTGGAAGCGCAGTTCAACGGCGGCGGCATCGTTGGAGGTAAGATCGAGGGGCTAATCGTATCGAGAGACCAGATCATTACGGATTATCAGAGCCAACTGGACGCGATGGTGGATACGTTAGCGAATGGTGAGATTACAATTACACTCCCAGTCGGCTCGACGTACCAGGGAACGAATCTGACTGAGGAACAGACTGTTACGGTCAAAGGAATTAATGGTCTTCACCAGCTTGGCTATCTGTTCAATACGCCACCGGCGACCCCGCAGCAAGCGGGCGACATCTTTGTGACAAGCGACGGCTCGGCAACATTCACGGCCGAGAACATTCGCCTTAGTCAAACAATTGTCGACGATCCGATGAACATCGCGACCTCGATGCGCACAGAAGTGCTTAATGGCGCGAGCGAGACGATCAAGGGTAACAATACGCTGGCAAATCTGATGGCGGGATTGAAGGATACGAAATTCCAATTCTCTCCTGTCGCGAGCCAGAACGGGATTGCGAGCGGAACGATTGATGAATTCTATGCTTCAATGATCGGACAACTAGGTCTGCAGTCCCAAGAGGCAGACCGCCAGTCAACCAATCAACAGGACATCGTTACGCAAGTCGATTCCCGTCGTCAATCGGTCAGCGGCGTCTCGCTCGATGAGGAAATGTCGGATTTGATCAAATACCAGCATGCTTACTCTGCGGCCGCACGCTTCATGACGGCAATAGACGAGACTCTCGATAAAGTCATCAATGGTATGGGTGTTGTAGGACGTTAAGGTATATGCTTTGTAATCAATAGTGGCGGGCTTGGTGCCGTCTTCTCTTTAACATAAGTTAGTGAATGCTATCGCAGCTATTCGAGGAGGAATTAATCATGGCGCTTCGTGTAACCCCAGGCATGATGCAGAGCCAGCTCATGCGTAACATCAATCACAACCTTACGCGTATGCAAGGGCAGCAGAACGAACTATCGACCGGCCTTAAGCTGAACAAGCCGTCAGACGATCCTATCGGTATCACTTACTCCTTGCGCTATCGCAGCGAATTGGCGATGAATGAACAATACGACAAAAACATCGCACAGGCGAAGTCGTTGCTTGAACACACCGATACCGTTCTTGGTCAAGTAAACGACGTAGTCCAGCGTGTACAGGAGCTTGTTACCCAAGGCTTGAATGATACGAACCCACAGTCGGGGTTGGATGCAATTGCAACGGAGATCAAGCAGATTTACAGTCAGATGATTACTTTTGGTAATGATCAATTGAATGGAAAGTATATCTTCAACGGTCAAATGACGGATAAACAGCCATATGATCCCACGGCGGCAGAAACGAGTAATGCGGATACACAGCAGATTAATATGAAATTTGCAGCAGGTGTCACTGTTCCTATTAATATAACGGGTAATGAAGTATTTGGAGCCTCTTCCGATGGGGATAATTTGTTCCAGGTATTGAAGTCTATCCAAACGGCACTAACCTCGAATAATAAGGCGGATCTGGCTGCTGCAAGCGCTAAGCTCAATACAAGATATGATAAAATTATTAATGTTCGGTCAGAAGTCGGGGCTAGAACGAATCGGGTTGAACTTATCGACACTCGGTTACAGGATTTGAACTACAACCTGACAACGATGCAAAGTAATGTTGAAGATGCGGATATGGCTGAGACGATTATGAAATACAATCAAGAAGAGTCGATCTACCAAGCTTCGTTATCTACGGGGGCGAAAATTATTCAACAGACATTGGTTGACTACCTCCGCTAGAAGGGAGATTCATTAGGGAATGAATGACCTTCGATTGTCCATACAACAGACCTTTGCGGCAATAGGGATGGACTCGACGCCATCCCGACAACAGATTAATAGTCCTCGTGGTGAACAAGTCATTGAGCAGCCGCCTGCAACTTTAGATTTCGAGCATGAGCATGCTAGTCTTTCGATTGATTCATCGGCGGCTTGGCATGCACTAGGAGTAGGTCCTAATCTGGAGTGGAGCAGCGGAATCTATAGTCAAATGAAGAGCATATATTTGCAAGGGCTAGCTTCACAAGTCGAAGAGGGTAAGCGAATGGCCCAGATTTCTAATCCTCGCAGTGCTTTCGCGGATTTGGCGAAGAATGCTTTGTTCCGTCCGAATCCTGTCGACTATCAGATCGTCAAGCCGAATTATAATAATGTCAAATTAGAATTTACGCCAGGCAGCATTGACACAAGGATAGAGACATCGCCAGTGAGGATTGATTATACGCCACATAAAGCGGAGATTGATGTTCAGCCGGGTAAACTGGATATATATTTACGGCAAAAGAATTCAATATCAATTGAAGTTACTCAATATGACGTGTATAAGTAATCATGCTATAGCGAATGCTATAGCATTGTTTTTTTATTGTTGGTATTCTGCTGCTATCCATGTCTAAGGAGGAACAACTATGGTATACAGTCTTTTGAAGGATACTGTGATTGATTTGGCACAGGGTATTGTAGGGTTTGAACAGTTACGCTATTTCAGAGCAGTAGAGGTTGGCCCGGGAAGCATATTTGGTATGCTGCAGAGCGAGGAAGATCCTAATGTAGGATTTGTTGTCGTGTCTCCTTTCGATGTATACGATGACTATGAGTTCAAGCTTAGTGATGAAATCATCGAGGGGTTGGACATTAAGCAGCCCGAAGATATAATTGTACTCTCTATTATTACGGTAAGTCCAAAGTTTAAGGAATCAACGTTGAATTTGGTCGCGCCGATCGTCATAAATTTGTCCTCGGGCAAAGGACGACAATTTATTTTGGATACAGCTCGTATTTACTCTATTCATGCTCCGTTATTTCCTCGACAAGAAGGAGGGGAATGAATCGATGTTAGTGCTTAGTCGCAAACGTGGCCAATCCATTGTCATTAATTCGAATATCGAAATCTTTGTTACGGCTATCGAAGGGGATCAGGTTAAGTTAGGAATCAGGGCTCCGAGGGAATACAGTATCCACCGGAAAGAAGTGCTCGAGGATGTGAGGGCGTCTAATCAAAATGCAATTTCGAGGAAATTCGACATACAGGAACTGGAAAGATGGGTACAGAGTCACAATTCCGAACATAAATAAATTAGAAAAGTTGAAAATGCTATAAACAATTTAGAGAATGCCTCCGATAAACTTTATTGTAGGGCATAAAGCCCGCTCCACATGGAAGTGGAAACTACAATTCAGGGAGGAATTTTAACATGATTATCAACCACAATCTTAACGCAATGAACTCTCATCGCAACTTGGTTGCCAACAACATCCAACAAGGTAAATCGAGCGAAAAGCTTTCGTCCGGCTACCGCATTAACCGTGCTGCTGACGATGCTGCAGGTCTCTCGATCTCTGAGAAAATGCGTTCTCAAATCAAAGCGATGAACCAAGGTATGCGTAACGCGCAAGACGGCATCTCGATGGTTCAAGCGGCTGAGGGCGCGATGAACGAAGTTTCCGATATGCTGACTCGCATGAAAGAACTGACAGTTCAAGCATCCAACGGAACGTACGGTTCAACGGATATCGCTGCAATGGACCTCGAGTACCAAGCACTCAACACGTCCATCAAAGACATCGCTGCTAACTTCAAATTCAACGGCATTACGTTGCTGGATGGCGGCGGAACGGTAACAATTCAAACGGGCGGCGGTGCTGCTGACCAAGTACTCGTTGATTTCGCTAAAGCTGACATCTCGACTATCAACGCTGGTGCATTGACGGATAACGCTTCTGGCGTTACTGAAGGCGCAGTAATCGATGGCTTCATCGAAACGGTTAACTCGGCTCGTTCGGAACTGGGTGCTTACCAAAACCAACTCGAGCACGTTTACAACAACGTTAGCGTGAACTCCGAGAATCTGCAAGCTGCTGAATCGCGCATTCGTGATACGGACATGGCTAAGGAAATGATGGCTTACACGAAGTTCAACATCCTGCAACAAGCATCGACGGCTATGTTGGCTCAAGCTAACCAGGCTCCACAAGGCGTATTGCAACTGCTTCGTTAATTTTTTGCAGAAGGGAGCGGCCCACTATTTTGGTGGGCCGCTCTTTTTTTAAGGGAGAAGAAACGATGAAGATTAGCGTCTGTTTAATAGTTAAGAACGAGGAAAACCAACTTGGGCGTGCATTATCTAGTATTCCACAGGGGTTTGAGACGATCGTTGTTGATACGGGCTCGACGGATAATACAGTAGCAGTTGCGAAGCAATTTGTTACAAAGGTGTTCGATTATAAGTGGAATAACCATTTTGCAGATGCTAGGAATGAATCAATTAAGCATGCTACAGGTGATTACATATTAATTATGGACGCGGACGAAGAGCTGCATAAGGATGCTGGCGAGGCGCTGCTTCGGCATGTTAGAAGATACCCGAACCGTCCTTCGTCTGTGTTGATATATAACCTTTCGGATAATGAAACAACGGCGCATCATGCAGTGCGTTTGTTCCCTAACGATTCCCGATATCATTATAAAGGCAGTATTCATGAGCATCTGTATGATAGAGAAGAAATTGCGGTGACGGTGCAAAGTGACGTGAAGCTGAACCATTACGGTTATATGGAGGAACAGGTTCTGTCCAAGGATAAATTCAACCGGAACCTCAATCTCTATAACGCCGCATTAGCAGATGACCCTCAGAATGGTTACCTTCTTTATCAATTAGGGAAGCTATATTATTCAACAAAACAATATCAGTTGGCCTATGAGCCTATTGCTGCAGCTGTGGATCTGCAGCAGTTTGATTATTTCTACTACCCGCCGCTGCTTGTAATGTTCGGTTATACGTTAAAGGAATTGAAGTATAGCAGACAAGCCTATGAGATACTCGAGCCGTTAGTTGATATGTATCCTGCTTTTCCAGATCTATCATTCCTGCTTGGGATGTTGGCGATGGAGATAGGTCTATTGGATGAGATCGAAAGACACTTCAATCGTGCAATGGCCATTGGTGATACGACGCAATATTCCACTGTCGTTGGCAGTGGAAGTTACAGAGCGGCTCATAATTTGGGCGTTTACTATGAAGTAACGGGAAACTATGACGAAGCTTATCAATTTTATAAGAGAGCTGCAGAATATCATTTTGAGCCATCGGTTCAACGATTGAAAGAAGTTTCTAATAAAAGCTAAATAATGTGATCATTCTGGACGATAAATATATTACCAAGAACAAATTTACGGGAGGCGTTAGCCCCATGACAATGCGGATTACGGGTATGGCTTCAGGACTAGACATTGATTCTATGATCAGCAGCCTAATGAAGGCAGAAAGAATTCCGATCGATAAGTTGTTGCAGAAGAAACAAACCCTTCAATGGAAAGTGGATAGCTACAATACTACTAACCTGAAGATTTCTGCCCTTCGTGAGTCGGTTTCATCGGCAAGGTTTGCTAGTAGCTGGAGTAAAATTGATGCTAACGGGAATTCAGTGAGGCTGAGTGAAGATGAAATTGTAGCTAAAGTGAAAGACATCGTTAGCAAATATAACGATACAGTCTCAACGCTTAATACTGATATTACAGAGACGGTTAACCGCGGTTATTCCCCGCTTACTTCGGATGAGAAATCGGCTATGTCAGAAACGGACGTTAAAAACTGGGAAACAAAAGCCAAGGCTGGTCTGCTTCATAATGACGACATATTGAAACAAACATTGAGCAGTATGCGGAGTGTTGCATCAACAAAAGTTGGTGGTGTTAGTGATGCGGATTACGATACTTTAAGTGAAATTGGGATTTCAACTCCGAAATTTTTGAAGGGCTCGGCGGATAACGGGAAGTTGGTCATTGATGAAACGAAGCTTCGTTCGGCAATAAGAGAGAATCCTGATGCGGTAATTCAAACTTTCACTAATCAAAGCAGCACGAGTGGAGAAAAGGGGATCTTCCAACGGATTTATGAGTACGCGGATAATGCAGTGTTGAATATTTCCCGTAAAGTGAACGGCGGTTACAAGACTGCCGAGAGTATTACACAGCAGATGACTAAGCTGGATAAAAAAGTTGAAGACATGAATGAGAAATTAAACAAAAAAGAAGACCGATATTATGCAATGTTCGCGAACATGGAGAAAGCCTTACAGAACGGTAACGCTCAAATGTCGTGGTTAGCCGCACAATTCGGATAGAAGGGGTGGAGTTAAGTGGAAATTGGTAATAACTTACACCCTGTATCGACACCAGTGTCATCTACTGATAAATCATTCATTAGAGTGGCCGGCGAGTATTCTGTGCTGAAAGAAAAGAGCAAAAACGGGATTTTATCCGTTAGCGAGAAAGCGCTTGTGAATGCGATTGAGAAAGCGAACAAAGCAGCCCAAGGTACTGATCATGAATTCAACTATAAGATTCATCAGTCTACAAGACGGGTTATTGTACAGATTCTCGATAAAAACACGCATGAAGTCGTACGTGAAATTCCATCAGAGAAGTTTATTGACCTTGTAGAGAAACTAGAGACACTGACGGTAGGCGCGATTATCGACGAAAAAAGGTGATGCAGGATGGTAGTTACTCAACCACAAGACGGATATTTGACCACAAAAGTACAGACCTCTTCTCCTGGTGAACTAACACTAATGTTGTACAGCGGCTGTATTCGCTATATCAAGTTGGCTTGTGCATGCATAGAAAGACGCGATTACGAAGGTAAACATACGAACTTCGTCAAAGCGCAGAACATAATAGACGAGCTGCAATCAACATTAAATATGAAGTACGAATTGTCGCAACAGCTTAAAAGCTTATATATGTTCATTAGCGAGCAGCTTACAGAATCCAACATTAAGATGGATAAGACTGCATCTGAGACCTGTATTCTCCTGCTAAGTGAGCTTCGAGATACTTGGGCAGAAGCGTTGAAGACCTTAAAGCAAGGTAGTAAGGTGCAATCACTATGACGAGAACAGTGGAACAGCATTTAGTTGAGATGCAGCAAATCACATTAAACATACTGTCGATTGACTTTGATGATGAAGCAAACCACGGTTTGCTTTTTTCTCTGCAAAATAAGCAAAGAGACATTCGAAAAGAGATTGAAATTGCTGTAGCTGCACATTCACATGCATATAGCCAACATGAGTTTGACTTGTTGTCGTCCTGTATGGACCTTGAACGTCAAATCGCTATTAAGTTATCTGCCCAATATGCAGAAGTAAAAGAGAAAGTGCAGCAAATTTCAAATGGCAAACGCTCAAGACATGCTTATCAGAGTGATAGTATTCAACATTATGGATATTTTATTGATAGTCACAAATGAAATAATTGAACTTTAGGTACTAATGAACTATTATGGTAATAAGAAAGTAATAGATTAACAAGAATTAAATGATAGAATTGTTACTACCGTGTAATTTTTACTAGTGTCATTATTAGTTTGGAAATACAAACAATGGCAAATCAATATCATTGTTTGTTTTCAATAATATGAGGAGGTTATTAGATGAAGAAAATTAAACAGAGCTTTGTCTTAATGATTGCTTTCTGTCTAGCAATCAGTGGGCTGTTAACAGCACCGCAGGTGCAAGCAGCTGCCAGTGATTATGTCAGCGTAACGAAGAACGTTAATCCGAAGAGCATGACGACGCTGGATGAAGCGGAGGTAACCTTAGACATTACGGGGACGCCACCGGTGAATGTAACGGTTCCAAATGATGTTGTACTGATTATCGACAAGTCTGGTAGTATGCTTCCCTCGTATAATAATGGAGAAGACAAAATGACGAATGCCAAAGAAGCAGCCAAAGGATTCGTCGACTTGATGGATCTATCGGTCCATCAGGTAGCTGTCGTTGATTATTCGTCTTCCAATGTTATCGGCTCATTACCATTCACGACAGACAAGGATACGGCAAAAAACTACATTAGCGGTATAACGGCTAATGGTGGTACAGCGACGGGAGATGCTATCTCGGCAGCAACTGCCTTGCTTGCTAATCATCGCCCTGAAGCACAGCCTGTCATCGTACTAATGACCGATGGTGATGCATCAGAACCGTCGAATAATCCATACGGGTACGCGCTTCAAAAGGCCAACGAAGCGAAAGAGGCCGGAATTATCTTCTACACAATCGCCTTGCTGAAGAATTCGGATAACCCGGATTCGAGTGGTCCAAATATTTTGCTCAAAGATATGGCAACGACGGCCAGCCACCATCATTTTGTACTTGGTTCGACCGGACTAAGCGAAATTTACGCTGCAATCGTTGACGAAATTGGACAGGCAAGTGCATATGACGTAACGGTTAACGACATTGTTGCACCTAACTTTGAGATCGTGCCTGGTTCTTACGATAACAATATTCCTAAACCAACGGTTAACGGAAATACGTTGACTTGGCATTTCAACGAATTGAAGAATAGTACGCTTAGCTTTAAGTATAAAATTCGTCCGGTAAGTAAGACGACAGCGGGAACGTTCCCAGTCTCGATTTCATCTTCCGTTATTACTTATAAGGACTATGCAGGTGCTGCACGGAGCAAAGCGATTCCAAATTTAAACGTAACGGTCAAGCTGCCGGCACCAGAAGTAACATCTGTTGTCGAGCCAGTAGGCTCGCCAGTTGGTGGAGAGACCGTTACGATTAATGGTAATTACTTTGTATCCGGTGCTACAGTTTTCTTTGGTAGTACGGCAGCTAAGAACGTCGTATTCGTCGACGAACACCAACTGACGGCAACAGCGCCTAAAGGTGCGCAAGGAATTGTTAACGTAATCGTTCGCAATCCTGATGCACAAACGGCTTCTGGACAGTACCAGTATAAAGCTGATCCAATCGTAACTTCCCTTACACCGAATAATGGTCCACTTGCGGGTGGTACGACGGTCGCAGTTCAAGGCAGCTACTTCATGAGGGGAATTACGGTTACGGTTGATGGTGTGCCAGCTACCGTTTCTGCTTATACGAATGACACCTATTTCAAGTTTGTAACGCCAGCTGGCGTGGATGCAGGTGCGGTTGATGTGGTACTGACGAATCCGGATCAGACTACAGTAACGGTTGCAGACGGATTTACTTACAATGCCCCTCCTAAGACAGATCCGGAAATTACGACGGTTTCTCCTAATACAAGCTCTGTAGCCGGTGGCGTGATCGTTCTAGTTGATGGTAAAAACTTCAAGAGCGGTATGAAAGTAGTCATCGGTGGTGTCGAAGCGGCTACGACATATGTTAGCAATGTGCGTTTCAAAGCAACTGTTCCTGCTGCAAGCGCACCTGGCCAAGTCGATGTTTCTATTCTCGATGCTGATGGCAATCTTTACACGTTGACCAATGGTTTTACGTATACAGCTATTGTCTATCCGACTCCTACGGTGACCTCGATCACTCCGAGCAGTGGACTTATTGCAGGTGGAGATATTGCCTTGATCGACGGCACGAATTTTGTTAAGGATGTATCGAAAGTGTTTATTGGTGGGAAAGAAGTAACGGCTACATTTGTGAATAATACAAGGCTGAAAGTAACGATTCCAGCTGGTGACGCTCTTGGCAAAGTGGATGTGAGAGTAGCTAACGACACTTACGAGGTTGTTGTAGCTGATGGTTACGAGTATGTAGAGCCTGTCATTGTAAACCCAACAATTACGTCGATTTCACCTAACTCAGGATTGCTGACGGGTGGGATCGTTACACTGATTGACGGAACTGGCTACAAATCGGGTGCGACGGTAACGATTGATGGTATATCTGCTAGTACGACGTATGTTAGTAGTACTCGATTGAAAGTAACTGTTCCTGCGGGCAACAGTATCGGGTTGAAGGATATTACGGTAACGAATCCGGATGGTGGCACAGTTACACAAGTTGGAGGATACGAATATAAAATTGTTACTCCGACAATCACATCCTTGAGCCCGAACACAGCTAACAAGGCTGGTGGAGACATTATTCTTGTCGATGGTACCAACTTCGATAGTGGTACGACGGTTACAATTAATGGTGTAAATAGCACCGTTGCCTTTGTTAATAACACTCGGGTGAAAGTAACAGTACCTGTAAGCCCGATTACGGGAGATGTGCCACTTGTATTAACTATTTCAAGTGGCCAATCGGTTAGCACTACGTTTAACTATAATAGTGGACCAGTGTATCCTGCTCCTACTATTAAATTGATTTCGGCATCGAGTGGCTCTGCGGCAGGTGGCAACATTATCTATGTTGATGGAACGAACTTTAGAAACAAACCGGAAGTTTATTTTGGAACGGTCAAGTGTACTTCGGTAACCTACGTTAGTTCGACTCGTGTCAAATTCACGGTGCCAGCAGGCGTGTCAGGACCTGTACAAGTGAAAGTAGTAAACCCTGACGGCCAAGAAAGCAATACAGTTACTTATACGTATAATTAATCATTTATGATAATAAAAAAGCTCTGCTAGAGGATAATTCTAGCGGAGCTTTTTCCCTATTTACTAATTGTAAAGCCGATTAGATCAGGATGATGCTCGTCGTACTTTTTAAGTATTCCACCGCGTTGATCGACAGTAATGTAATTGTGGATCATACCTAGCGAGTGTACCGGCGCTTTGTATTCTACTGCTAATTTAAGGAAATTAATACCTTCATCCATTTCTCCGAAGTTAAAATGCCATTGAGCGATTGTTGCAAGCCCTTCGGAATTCAATTGTCCATGTTTAAGCAGAAGACTATAGATTTCTAACGCATTCTCCATATTTCCTTCTTGGAAGAAGGATTCTCCTAGCAGGGAGATGCACTTGGCATCAGCTACTTCTTGAATAATAGAGAAGTAGTGTTCTTTATAGTTCATTTTATATAACAGTAGCATAAAGTCTGCTAGAGTTTTCTCTTTCCCTGTCAGATCGGGCTGCTGCCACTGTCGACCATGAAGGAGATTGGCAATTTGAATTGCTAGAGGCCTCACTTCACTGGATGCAAATCGACTATCATCATAGATGACAGACGCCATTAAGCCAATGTACATGTCCACCTGCTCGTTGGACGGAGTAAGAGTGTTATTACTTTTAGTCAACAGATTGAACAGCAGCTCATCTTGGTATGTCAATGAAAGAGATGTCGGAATAATAGATCTATAATGCCGCATCATATCCATATTCCCTGTGAGGAGAGACAGTTTATATAGAAGAACGGCGTTAATCGGCTTATTATCCGGATATATCATATCGAGTACAGGTTGAAGTTGTTGGGCCGCTCCGCTCGTTAATACATGATCGATCCATTTTTTTAACACAGTAAAGTTTTTAGGTTGAGCCTGCAACGTTTTAAACCAATAGGTGATTGCATTAGGGATATTGCCTTTCTTCCGATTAATATCTGCAATCATCTCGAGCGGAACGGATATGCCATAAGAGGGATTAGTAACCCAGTGTGGAACTTGTTTGCGGGCTGCAGCTTCAGCGATTTGTAGGCATTCCAAGAACTTGGACTCGGCCTCATTCAAGTATCCGAGAGTATCGAGCAGTATGCCATATAAGCAATGATAATCGGTGGAATCAGGTTTATGCTCCATGCCCATCAGGATGTGAGTGTAAGCATCCTTATAGAAGCCTAGTTGAAGTTCAACAGATATTAATCGATTCAATAAATGATCGAACCAAGTGTCAGAAGGGCTGCTTGATTGGAATGAGGTTTGGTAGGCTTGTAATGCTTCCTCTAGTTGTTCGGCATTACTGTATTCGTTACCAAGGGTGAAATAATAGTAGGCTTGATTCGGGCTATCATTCGCCATCGTTTTTAAAATGGACATGTTGCGATCGGATTTGTTTTTTTCAATTACCACTTCCTTGGTATAACCAGAATGGAATATCTTCAATGGGAGATTCGAGAATGTAATGGGTTTATTAATAGACGTAAGTTGTTCATGAATAGGCTGTGTATATCTGATTTCAGAATGATTATTGAAGATACGAGCGCCAGATGACTCCATTAACATGGACTCATCATATCCCGTTCCTGTGAAGTTCAATATGGTCGTGATAAAACCATATGGAAGTGACGTATCATGACTGAGCAGCATTTGTCGAATAGAGCTAAAATCCATTGACTGCACATATTCATCGGCATCAAGGATTAGAACCCACTTACCGCTGGCGTATTTGAGTGATTCGTTCCGTGCGGCCGAGAAGTCATTGCACCATTCAAAATCATAGACGTGGGTTGTAAAGGCTTCTGCAATCTGCTTCGTTTGATCGGTAGAACCGGTATCAACAATTATTATTTCGTCTACTAAGCCCTTAACGCTGTCAAGACAACGAGGTAGTAGTTTTTCCTCATCTTTTACAATCATGCATAAAGAAAGTAATTTATCCAAAGTTTTCACCATCATTTCAATTGTCAGTAGTGGTTCTTGTGATATATACACTATAGCATCGGCTATTTATCGTGGTCCGTAAATACTATAACGAAAAAAAGCTATTTAATATAAGGAGAATGCTGTCTTTAATTCTAACTCTAGCAGTGATAGTTGTCGATATAAGTAGAGTCATAAACTATCGATAGGTGTGATATGCTTGTTATCGACTATATGTGTGATAGGGTTGGGATATATTGGACTCCCTACGGCAAGCCTGTTGGCATCCAAGGGATATAAAGTTCATGGTGTAGATGTCAAAACAGAGGTTATCGAGATACTGAAGAGAGGCGAAATACATCTACATGAACCAGATTTAGATGTATTGGTCAAATCTGCAATCAACAGCGGCAATCTGACAGTGTCGCTCAAACCTGTTCAGGCGGATGTGTTCATCATTGCTGTGCCAACTCCATTAGGGGCGAATAATAGTCCGGATCTTACTTATATTGAAGCAGCCATAAATCTGATCGCTGAAGTTGTGCGTGCAGGCAATCTAATTATACTTGAATCCACTAGTCCAGTTGGAACAACGGAAAAAGTCGGCGAGTGGATAAAGCGGGCTCGTCCGGATCTTCAAATCGGCGAAAACAATCAAACGAGTTTAGCGCCAGTATATATTGCGCATTGTCCCGAGCGTGTGTTACCAGGTCAAATTCTAAAAGAGTTGATTGTGAACAATCGTATCGTTGGTGGCATTGACGAAATATCAGCGCGGATTGCTGCAGAGTTCTATGGGCAATTTGTAACGGGAACCGTTATGACGACTAATGCGCGTACTGCGGAACTAGTGAAATTAACAGAGAATACATTTAGGGATGTTAATATCGGATTCGCTAATGAACTTTCTTTAATATGTGATGAGTTGAACATCAATGTATGGGATGTAATTGGACTGGCAAATCAACATCCCCGCGTTAATATTCTAGAGCCTGGCCCGGGAGTAGGTGGGCATTGCATTGCAGTGGATCCTTGGTTTATCGTTGATGGTGCACCAGAGAAGAGTAAATTGATTCGAATAGCGAGAAGCGTAAACCTGGAGAAGACAGAGTATACATACTTCAGCATTATTTCGAAAGCCAAAAGGTTTAAGAACCCAGTTATTGCTTGTTTAGGATTGTCGTTTAAGGCAAACGTCGATGATGTGAGAGAAAGCCCTGCGTTAGAGATTGTAAGAAGACTTGCTGAATTAGAAGATGCTAAATTACTTGTCGTTGAGCCAAACTTGAATGAACTGCCGGCCGAATTGTTTAACCGATCCAATGTGATAAAGGTTGATTTGGATGAGGCTGTGCATAAAGCGGATATTGTTGCGCTGCTAGTTAATCACAAATCGTTCTATACAATTGGAAGGTCTACATTGGCGCAAAAGATTGTTATCGATACACGTGGTGTTTGGAGATAAAGGGAGTGTAAAGATGTCCTCTGTTAATAAGAACCGACTAGAAATGGAACAACTTAAACAACAGATCAAAAGGAAAATAACCGAACTTATCGAGAATAATGATTTTGAGCAGGCAAACTTGTTGATTGGACAATACGAGACGATGATAAGCACGGATCCTGATATCTATACCTTCAAGGGGATTATCCCTTTCATACAGGGGGATTATAGGAAAGCAGAGCAGTGGTTTAAAGAAGGGTTGTCTCTAGCCAACGATCATTTTGACTTGCTGTATAATCTTGCGTATATCAGTGAACAGTTGGGTAATCAGGAGGGGGCGTATCGATACTACCGTCGTGCTCTGAATAATTGCTCTGCAATAGAAATGAGGGCAGAAATCGAGCAGGTGCTTGTGAGGCTGGAGGGACAAGGGATCTCCGGGGGGGCGTCGCAGCTTAGGAAGAAAGTGTTGGTACTTTCACATCGTTTTCCACCAGTAGCTGGCTCGGGCGTACAACGCACGTTGAAATTCGTGAAGTACATTCGTGAATTTGGCTGGGAACCTGTGGTGGTCACAGTCGGAGCGACGCGTTATCCGCTTCATGATATCAGTCTGATTAAGGAACTGCCTGAAGAAATTAAAATTATTCGGGTGGATGAACCTGATACGGATCATACAGAGAACTTCTCGCAAAAATTAATGGAGGCTTATGGGCACATTATTGATAAGCGAGAGATTCTTGCAGAGTTCTCACGTGCGGTGGGTGAAGGAAAAGTAAGTATTCTACAGCCAGATCCGTATATTATGTGGGGTTTGCGCGTTGTGCAAGAGCTTCAAGAGAAGATCGATTTTAACGAGATAGACATGCTTTATTCCACGTCTGGACCTTATACGGACCATGTGATTGGTTTGATGCTGAAGCAAATATATCAGGTGCCTTGGGTAGCGGATTTCAGGGACGAGTGGACGAATAATGCTTTTGCTCAGTATGACAAAAATAGCATTTTGTATAGGGTTCACTATGCAATGGAGGAGCGGATCGTAAAGCTAGCTGATCATGTTTTGACAACAACCTCCATGGCTTCGGAAAGCTACATCGATCAATTCCAGCTCGCATATTCGAAAGTGAGCACTATTACGAATGGTTACGACGAAGAGGATTTCAGTTTTACCAGAACGCAAGGACGCAATGAAAAGTTTACTCTTTTTCATAATGGAATTCTCTATCTAATTCGAACACCGTTGACATTGTTTCAAGCGGTTAGCAATTTAATCACAGCGGGGAAGGTAGATCCGAATAAGCTGAGAATTGGTTTGACCTGGACAGAAGACGAGGAAGTCTGGAAAGAGGCGGCCAATCGTTTGGGACTTCAGGACATTGTTGAGTTTCATGGATACCTTTCCCACCAAGAGAGTCTAGCGAAAGCGAATGAAAGTGATGCACTAGCACTTATAGTAGGATCAGGGGAAAAAAATAAAGCCATATATCCAGGTAAGGTATTCGAATACTTGAGGTTGAATAAGCCGATCTTAGCGCTGTCCCCCGCAGAAAGTCTGGTCGATCATCTCGTTACAGAGTTGGGTAGAGGTGTTAATGTAGACTTTGATGATGTTTCAGGTATTGAGGCTGCCTTTTTAGAGCTCTACGTTCAATGGAGGGAGGATCGTCTTCCGCACTTCAAGACGAACGAGCAGGTTCAGCAATATGAGAGAAGAAACCAGACGCAAGCACTCGTCAGTCGATTTGAACATGTGCTGGAATACCGGAAAAATCAAAGTCAGAAGACTAAATTGTGTTTTTTCTCCATTAAAGACGGAGATAAGTTCCTTAACGAGACGATTGAACATATGTCACATTATTATAATGTGAGGAAGGTTATCGTCAACGATCCATCACAAATTGATGAGGGGATGAAATGGGCGGATATCTGCTGGTTTGAATGGTGTGACCGCTCGTTGGAATACGCTAGTCACTCGCCTCTGGCTGAGGAGAAAAAAATAGTATGTCGCTTGCACAGTTATGAAGCTTTCTCGGACCACCCTAATCAAGTAAATTGGTCTAATGTTGACGAACTTATTCTGGTTTCCAATTCAGTTGCCCCTATCTTAGAAACAAGATTTCCTGAATTGAGCCAGAAAGTTAGAGTTACGATTATTCCAAATGGTGTGAATCTCGAGAAATATAAATTCACTTGTCGTAAGAAGGGGTATAACATTGCCTTTGTTGGATACATGATTCCACACAAAAATCCAATGCTATTGCTGCAAGTTGCGAAGCAATTAATTGAGCGAGAACCTAAATATAAATTTTTTATAGCAGGAGAGTTCAAGGACGCGAAGTTGAAGTTATATTGGGAATACATGGTGAGAGAAATGGATTTGGAGAAGAATGTTTTTTTTGAAGGTTACCAAGCTGACATGGGTCATTTCCTCTCAGACAAACAATACTTGATATCTACCACGATGTACGAGAGCTTCGGGTACGGTATCGCGGAGGCAATGGCTAGTGGAATTAAGCCAATCATTCACAACTATCCTTATAGTAAAGAAACATGGCCGGATAAGTATTTGTTCACAACGATTGAACAGGCTATAGCTCAATTTGTAAATGATGAATATGACTCGCTGTCATATCGTCGATATATCCAGGACAATTACTCACTTGAGAAACAGCTTGAACTTACGAGGGAACTTTTGAACAGATGCATCAAATAAGCTGAATGGCGGTATTTATATGATGATCAAAGCCGAAGATGACGTCCGAATAATTCGTGTTAATAATGGCGGAAAAGTTAACTTTCCATATTTTCAAATAGGCAGAAATAGTTATATCAATGATTTGAGGATTCAGCTTCATGAGGGAAATGAAACGATTAATATAAAGATTGGAAATTATTGTTCTATTGCTTATAATGTGCAGATGCTAATAGACCGAAATCATGATTATCAGTCGGTCTCTACGTCACCTATGCTAGAAATTCAACGCAAGCTGCCTAAAAGAGGTCAAATCTTGATCGGGCATGATGTGTGGATTGGCAATAACGCCGTGTTGCTATCCGGCATTAAAGTCGGTCATGGGGCGGTAATAGCGGCTGATACAGTCGTGACCAAGGATGTGCCGCCTTATGCAATTGTAGGCGGTAATCCTATGAGAATCATAAAATACAGATTCGAAGAAGAAATCATCCATAAGCTTCTGCGGTTGAAATGGTGGAATTGGGACACTTCATTAATTGAAGAACGTAAAGAATGGTTCGGTCTTGAAATCGAGGCGTTTGTCAATCTCGCTCATTCCTCAGCAGATACACGGCATGAGGAACAGGTTTCGATAGATGCGAAGGCGGTGACCTATCTATTCTACCCTGATTTCACAGAACAATACTCAGTCTGGCAAAACGTATTATCCCAATATTTGACTAGTTTCACGTCAGAGGATGATGTTTCGCTTCTGTTAAGAATAGAGGATGGTCCTCTATTCGAAGCATGTCTTCAAAGCCTCGATGAATTTATACAACCACTGCTTCATGAGAAGTCACCGGATATGTTGATTATCAACGATTCGGTGATCTCAGAAAGTACATTGTTCAGAGGCAGAACTTCATTCATAACCACCAGGGACATGCATACATTGACTTATTGTGATTATGCGTACGACAACGATGTACAGATTTTATCCGGTGTCGATAAGCCGATTTTTAAGTAGTGCGAGGGTATGTTAAAGGGTGAAGAGTTAGAAATGAATCCGTTTTCAAAAAAATGTTTGACAATTATATGAAGTCAAGGTATATTCGTGTTGTGGGCCTAACATCAAGGCCGGACACAGCTATTTGAAGATGAAGGGAATGTTATGCATGCAAGGTAAAGTAAAATGGTTTAACGCAGAAAAAGGCTACGGATTCATCGAGACGGAACAAGGTGGCGACGTTTTCGTACACTTCTCCGCAATCCAAGCTGAAGGCTTCAAAACGCTGGAAGAAGGCCAAGCTGTAGAATTCGACATCGTCGAAGGCGCACGTGGTCCACAAGCTGCAAACGTAGTTAAACTGTAATTATCGGCTTATTATAAGCCCACTTCATAGATGGTGTCCACACCAGACATGAGCGACGAAACCCCGGGATCCCCCGGGGTTTTCTTATGTCTTCCAATAGCAAGGGTAAGAAAGCGCATAACTCGACCTGTTTCATCAATATCATTAGTAGATAGCATGCAGCATTTTGGAGGGTGGAATCGAATCTAAGGCGTATTTCTGCAATAATTTTTCAGAAAATTCACAAATAACAGAAAATACTTATGTTCGAGGCTCTCATCATATGTTATAATAAGCTCAAGTAAAGGAGGAGTGCCCCATGAAATACAACATTCGAGGTCAAAACCTACCAGTGACGGAAGCGCTTCGCGATTACGTCGAGAAGAAGATCAGCCGCCTGGAAAAGTATTTTGAAGCACCAATCACCTCCGAGACAAACGTTACCCTATCGGTAACCAAAGGATATCACGCAGTCGAAGTTACGATACCGCTTACGGGTGTCATGCTGCGGGCAGAAGTGAAGAGCGAGGACATGTATGCTTCCATTGACGAAGTAGTGGACAAACTGGAACGTCAAATCAGGAAGCACAAGACGAAGGTTAATCGTAAAATCCGCAGCGAGAGCGGCGTACGCACCTTCTTCAAGGATTCGGGTTCTGCCGCACGCATACTGGAAGAAGAGGAAGACTTCGAGGTCGTTCGCACGAAGCAAGTTACGTTAAAGCCGATGGATGTGGAGGAAGCGATTCTTCAGATGAACATGGTGGGACACAATTTCTTCGTCTTCGCGAATGCGGACACGAAAGAAGTGAACGTCGTCTACAGACGCCATGATGGCCGATACGGGCTTATTGAACAGAGCTAGTATATTAATGAAACGAAAATATATGAAGATCATATTCGGGTAAAACAAGCCCCTTTTCCTTACAGGAAGAGGGGTTTTCAACTATAATGAAGCAATTGAGACCTAAGGCAATACTGGAAACGCTATTCGGCTCATTGCGACAAGGTTCACAAACTGTTACAATTTATGCATTAAGAGATAGCGATATGGTCGCCATCTGATAACTCGGCGGCCGCTGAGACAGATGACAGACATAAGTTTGACGTTTATAGAAGACGGGGAACGATGAAAGGAAGGGCGGTTGCTGATGCTCGGATTGGTGAAGAAAATATTCGGCGATGCGAATGAGCGTGAGATTAAACGGTTGATGCGCACCGTCGAGGAGATTAACGGGATAGAATCGAAGTTCACAGGTCTGACGGACGAACAGCTGCGCGGCAAGACAGCGGAGTTTAGAGCGCGCCTGGAGAAGGGCGAGGACCTGAATGACCTGCTGCCCGAAGCTTTTGCTACGGTTCGTGAAGCAGCCAAGCGCACGCTCGGCATGCGTCATTTTGACGTACAGCTGATCGGTGGTATGGTTCTGCACGAAGGCAAGATCTCGGAGATGAAGACTGGTGAAGGTAAAACGCTCGTCGGCACGCTGCCGGTTTATCTGAATGCGCTGCTCGGCAAGGGTGTGCATGTCGTTACGGTCAACGATTACTTGGCACAGCGCGATAGCGGGCTCATGGGTCAAGTCTATGAGTTTCTCGGCTTAACGGTAGGCTGTAACCTTCATGGCCTGACGCACGCTCAGAAGCAAGAAGCTTATGCATGCGATATTACGTATGGTACGAATAATGAGTTCGGATTCGATTACTTGCGCGATAACATGGTCCTTTATAAGGAACAAATGGTTCAACGTCCGCTCTACTTTGCGATCATTGACGAAGTGGACTCCATCCTCATCGACGAAGCGAGAACGCCGCTTATCATTTCCGGTCAAGCTGCGAAGTCGACGGAAATGTATTTTGCCGCGGACCGTTTCGTATCGCGTCTGAAGCAAGAAGAAGACTTCACGATCGACATCAAGCTGCGCAACGTTACGTTGACGGAAGCGGGCGTCGAGAAAGCGGAGAAAGCATTCGCGATCGAGAACCTGTTCGACCATGCCAATGTCCTGCTTAACCATCATATCCAACAAGCACTCAAAGCACATAACATTATGAAGCGTGACGTTGACTATGTCGTTCAGGATGAAGAGGTTGTCATCGTCGACGAATTCACCGGTCGTCTAATGGCTGGCCGTCGTTACAGTGATGGTCTGCACCAAGCGATTGAAGCGAAGGAACAGATCAAAGTACAGAACGAGAGCATGACGCTCGCGACGATCACGTTCCAGAACTACTTCCGTATGTACCGCAAGCTTGCCGGCATGACCGGTACAGCGAAGACAGAGGAAGAAGAGTTCAAGAAAATTTACGGCCTTGAGGTCGTTCAAATCCCGACGAACCGGACGAACATCCGTAAGGATCATCCGGACGTCGTATACAAATCGGAGAATGGCAAGTTCAAAGCGGTTGTCGAGGAAATCGTCAAACGCCACGCGAACAATCAGCCCGTTCTCGTCGGTACGGTATCGATCGAGAACTCTGAGCGCGTCTCCGAGATGCTGAAGAAACGCGGCGTTCAGCACAAAGTGCTCAACGCGAAGTACCATGCGGAAGAGGCGGAGATTATTTCGCACGCTGGTCAGGCTGGCGCTGTTACGATTGCAACGAACATGGCTGGCCGCGGTACGGACATCCTGCTCGGCGAGACTGTTCCGGAGCTGGGCGGTCTTCACATTATCGGTACGGAGCGCCATGAGAGCCGCCGGATCGATAACCAGCTGCGCGGACGTGCAGGCCGTCAAGGCGACCCAGGCTCTTCGCAGTTCTATCTGTCGCTTGAAGATGAGCTGATGCGCCGTTTCGGTGCCGAGAACATTATGGGCATGATGGAGCGGTTGGGCTTCGACGAAGATCAGCCAATTGAGAGCCGTATGATCTCGCGTGCGGTTGAATCGGCACAGAAGCGCGTTGAGGGCAACAACTTCGATATGCGTAAAGTGGTCCTGCAGTACGACGACGTCATGAACCAACAACGTGAAATCATCTACAAGCAGCGCCGTGAAGTGCTGGAATCGGAGAATATCCGTCTGATTGTCATTGAGATGATCAAGCCGGTTATTGAACGTACCGTTGCTGCACACTGTGAAGGCGACATTCCAGAGGAATGGGATCTGCAGGCAATCGTGGATTATGCGCATGGCAACCTGCTGCAAGAGGGCACGCTTACAAAGGATGAGCTGTGGGGCAAGGAAACGGAAGAAATTATCGAGCTTCTCTACAGCAAAGTCGAGAAGCTGTACGATGAGCGTGAAGAGCAGATCGGCGCTGAGACGATGCGTGAGTTCGAGAAGGTTGTCGTGCTTCGTGCAGTAGACTCGAAATGGATGGACCATATCGATGCAATGGATCAGCTCCGTCAAGGTATCCACCTTCGTGCATACGGCGGTACCGATCCGCTGCGTGAGTACCAGTTCGAAGGCTTCGAGATGTTCCAAGAGATGATCGAGAACATTCAAGAAGAGATCACCAAATATATTATGAAGGCGCATGTCGAGAACAATCTCGAGCGTCAAGAGGTTGCGAAGGGCCAGACGGAATCGGGCGGCAGCGGCGAACCAGCAGCGAAGCGTCCGACTAAAGTGGCAGACGCTGACCGAATCGGCCGCAACGATCCATGCCCTTGCGGCAGCGGCAAGAAATATAAGCTGTGCCACGGCAAAGCTTAATAAGAGCAAGCATTAACGCGGATAAAGTTTCAAACTTTAATGTCGACAAAGCTTTAAGCGATGAATCATTAACGCGATATAGCAGGAAGATCAGATGGCGGACGCGCACAGCTTCATTCGCGCGCTCCGCCTCTGTTCACATCCGTTTGCTGGAAAGCATAGCTTGTAGCGGAACAGATGTACGAATAACGTTGAAACAACGATTTTGAGGTGAAGCAAACCATGATAGACATTAAGGTCAAGCAAGACCTGCGCGAGATGGCGAAGCGACTCCAAGAGCTCAGGGGGTCTCTTTGACTTCGATCTGAAGCAGGAGATGATTGCCAACTTCGAGGAGAAGATGACGGCACCCGATTTTTGGGACGATAACGACAAAGCCCAATCGATCATTGCCGAATTGAACGCTGTCAAATCGACGGTAGAACGGTTTGAGAAGCTTGCGGCCGATCATGAGGATCTGGCGACGATGCTGGAGCTGGCAGAAGAGGAAGCGGATGAATCGCTTGAAGAGGAGCTAGTTCAAGGTGTGCAGTCGCTTGTCGATCGTATTAGCGAGTTCGAGCTTACGCTGCTGCTTAATCAACCGTATGATAAGCTGAATGCCATTCTTGAGCTTCATCCAGGTGCTGGCGGTACCGAGTCGCAGGACTGGGCGCAAATGCTGTACCGTATGTACACACGTTGGGCTGAGAAGAGCGGCTTCAAGGTGGAACTGCTTGACTACTTGGAAGGTGACGAAGCGGGAATCAAGAGCGTTACGATCTCGGTTAAGGGCTACAATGCATATGGCTACTTAAAGGCGGAGAAGGGTGTACATCGTCTCGTTCGTATTTCTCCATTCGACGCTTCGGGACGCCGTCATACGTCGTTCGTATCGTGTGACGTTATGCCAGAGATCGACGATGATATTGAAATCGAGATTCGCACGGAGGATCTCAAGGTCGATACGTATCGGTCCAGCGGTGCAGGCGGGCAGCATATTAACAAGACGGAGTCTGCCATTCGGATTACCCATATACCGACAGGCATCGTCGTGGCTTGCCAGACCCAGCGCTCCCAAATTCAGAACCGTGAACAAGCGATGAAGATGCTTCGTTCCAAGCTGTATGAGCAGAAGATTGAAGAGCAGCAGAAGCAGCTGGCCGAGATTCGCGGCGAACAGTCGGATATCGCATGGGGCAGCCAGATTCGCTCCTACGTGTTCCATCCGTACAGCATGGTTAAGGATCACCGTACTGGTGTTGAGACCGGTAACGTCGGCGCGGTGATGGACGGCGATATTAATTCATTCATCGATGGATACTTGCGCAGTCAGATCCGGCAGGAGCCTTCGGGGGAATAACGCGGTATTCGTTAGACAATGCAGCTTGTGCGTCTAATTCACGGATGGTATGATTAGAATAACAATAAGGAGAGCGCGCCAACGCTCTCCTCGCACAGAACATCTTGGGTGGCTCGACCTCCAGGATGTTGATTAGGGGTGAGAGTAACCCGTCAGGCGCTCAACCTGTGGCGGGTTACTTTCTTTTCTCGATGTATGTCAGCAGGGCAAGGAGAAAACTGCCGAATGCTAGAAACGACATAATCGTCTGGAAAGTATCCATAGGCATCCCTCCTTTCCGGAGGTCAGCCTGCCACGAAGCTGCATCTGTGCATATACATATAATACCAAATTATGAGTCTGCTGAATATGGCAGGCTTTTTAATTGCTTTTAGAAGCAAGTGCGTTTCATAGATCGCCCTTTTCTGAACGATACTATCCAATACGCAATCTTATCTATTCAATATTGCCCGTCCCAGGAGGTCCTACATCATGAATCAACCCACAATGCCCACATCCTCCCGAGCGCGCCGACGCCGCGCTGTCGGACCATCTAATCCGCGTACGCAAGCGGTATGGGCGATTGCCCAGCTGCTTGTTGGCTCTTTTATTATTGCATCCAGCTTCAACCTGTTCCTCGTCCCGAATGGGATTGCTTCTGGCGGGGTATCGGGCTTATCCATCATCATTAAGCAAGTGTTCGGCATACAGCCAGCTTATACGCAGTGGACGATTAATATCCCGTTGTTCTTCGCCGGACTGTGGCTGCTGGGCAAACGGTTCGCGCTTAAGACGCTGCTGGGATCGTTCATGCTTCCGTTGTTCGTATTGCTGACCGCACATTGGCCGCCGCCGACCGACAATCCGCTTCTTGCGGCTGTTTATGGGGGTGTTGGTGTCGGACTTGGTCTAGGACTTGTGTTCCGCGGACGCGGATCAACAGGGGGCACAGACCTTGCGGCTCAAATTCTTCATAAGTACACGGGACTGTCGCTTGGCATAACGATTGTCTGTTTCGATGGACTTGTGATCGTCTTGGCGGGTATTGTTATCTCACCGGAAAATGCGCTTTACGCCTTGATTGCGTTGTTCGTTACAAGCAAAACAATCGACCTGCTCCAAACGGGCCTTGCGCTCTCCAAAGTCGCCTTCATTATTAGCGATCGTACAGAGGAGCTTGCCGACGCTGTGCTGACGCAGCTTGACCGAGGACTGACCGAGCTGGATGCTCACGGCGGCTACACGGGGCAGCGCCGAGTCGTGCTGATGGTGGTTGTCAGCCAGAACGAAGTGCCGAAGCTCAAAGCGATCATTCGATCCGTTGATCCCAGCGCATTCGTTATCATCAGCCACACTGCGGAAGTCATAGGCCAAGGGTTCAAAATCGAGTGAATGCGTCTAGCATAATGGCAGACTAATCAACCCCATACAACAAAGCGCATAGCGGTGAGGAACAGGCCGCTGTGTGCTTTGTTGTTTTTTCATATCTACACGCCAACCACAATACGAGGAAACTCGAGTTGTGGTTTACGCGTTATTTTCGGCTCGAGAATACGAAACGCTTTCGATTATGGCTGGAACGCACGATTCTGCTCGCTCACCTCGAAGCGGAAGCAGCTTGTCTACCCGACAAGTATGAGCTGCGCCCCTAGCTATGCATCTATGCAAAGTTAGGGGCGCTTTATTGTTTAATGAAGTGCGAATCACATGTATGGTCAATGAAAGGAGGAACAATAATACAACCGGTTTGGCATGTTCAGCATGCCGCTGCCCGGTGACGGAATGGAGTGAATACAGCCTGCATAACGCCTTGCTCGACAATCTATGACAAAGCGCATAGCGGCGCGGAAAACGCCGCTTTTTTGTCATTGTATTTATATTAGTGTGGATGTATAATAATACGAAGTTGGGAATGGAATCGTTCATTTCACTTTAGCTCGGAATCATGTACAATGGGTTATTAGGGAAATAAGTCCAAGCAAGGTGAAACGGCTGTCTCCTTCTTAATAACGGCGCAGTTCGTTTCATTCTGGCGAAATATAGAATGCGAATTTATTCATTCTTTTATTTCGTAAATTTGGCTTTAATAATGATGGGAGAGACGTTAATGAGCAACCATACATTGAACGCAGCCATTATTGGCTCTACCGGCTACGGCGGCGTAGAATTGATCCGTCTGCTGGCCAGTCATCCGTACGTCACCGTGACGTCGGTTGTATCATCCTCGAGCGAAGGAACACCGATCGCAGACGGTTTTCCGCATCTAGTTGAGATCCGGACGGACCTGCTTGATGGCGTTGATGCGAAGGCAATCCGCGCGAAGGCAGATGTCGTATTTCTTGCAACACCAGCAGGCATTGCAGCGAAGCTGACACCTGAGCTGCTGGAAGCAGGGCTCAAGGTTATCGACATTTCCGGCGACCACCGATTGAAATCGTCTGCTCTTTATGAGCAGTGGTATAAGAAGACCCCAGCTGACGAAGCGTATCTCGCTCAAGCTGTATATGGACTCGCAGAAGTTTATGGCGACCGCGTGCAGGGTGTAGACCTGATTTCGAACCCAGGCTGCTTCCCGACAGCAACGCTGCTTGGGCTTATTCCGGCAGTAGCTGCGGGCTGGATTGATCCGGCAACGATCATTATCGATGCCAAGTCCGGCGTATCCGGCGCAGGCCGTGGTGCGAGCCTAGGCACGCATTATTCCGAGCTTAACGAGAACTTCAGCGCGTACAAAATAAACAAGCATCAGCATATCCCAGAGATCGAGCAAGTGCTGACGGATATCGCTGGCAAGCCTGTTACGACGACTTTCACGACACACCTGGTTCCGATGACACGGGGCATCATGTCCACAATGTATGCGACGGTCATTGGCGATCATGGCGACGACGACTTCGTTCAGCTGTACCGCCAATACTACGAGGGACGCAAGTTCGTCCGCGTACGCGACACGGGCAAATGGCCGAAGACGAAGGAAGTATGGGGCTCCAACTACTGCGATATCGGCTTCAATGTGGATGCTCGCACAGGTCGTATCACCATCATTTCCGTCATCGACAACCTCGTCAAAGGCGCTGCCGGCCAAGCCATCCAGAACCTCAACCTCTCCATGGGCTGGGACGAAACGCTGGGCCTCAATTTTGTACCGGTATATCCGTAAGTCATCAAAAATCATCAAATGAACCAAACCCAGGCACTTATCACATCCTAAAGGAGATACAACGATGGCAAGCAACAATCTTTTCGACATCGTGGCTGACGGCAGCGTCACGACGCCCCGCGGCTTCCAAGCTGGCGGCCTGCATTGCGGCCTGAAGAAAACAACGCGCCATGACCTGGGCGCGATTATTTGTGAAGTGCCGGCATCGGCAGCTGGCGTGTATACGACCAACGTGTTCCAAGCTGCACCGATCCTTGTAACGAAACAAAGTATCGGTGAAGAAGGGCTTCTGCGCGGCGTAATCGTCAACAGCGGCAACGCGAATGCTTGCACGGGCAAGCAAGGCGAAGCTGATGCATTCGAGATGCGCGCGAAGTTTGCAGAAGCAATCGGCGTACCGGCTGCACACATTGCAGTAGCATCGACTGGCGTCATCGGTGAGAACCTGAAGATGGACCGCGTCCGTGACGGTATAGCGAAACTCCCGGCCAAGTTGGCTGCGGATACGCAAGGGGCAGCAGATTTCAATCAAGCGATTCTAACGACGGACCTCGTGGAGAAAACAGCTTGTGTACGCCTTGAGCTGGATGGACAAGTCGTTCATATCGCAGGCGCTGCGAAGGGCTCCGGCATGATCCATCCGAACATGGCGACGATGCTCGGCTTCGTAACGACAGACGCGGCTATCGGCAGCGCGGAGCTGACGCAGCTGCTTCGTCAAGCGACGGATCTGACGTTCAACATGATTACGGTTGACGGTGACACGAGCACGAACGATATGCTCGTTGCTATGGCAAGCGGACTTGCTGGCAACACGGCGCTGACGCCGGCGCATCCAGGCTGGAACGCATTCGCAGCTGGTTTGCGCTATGTGTGCGAAGTGCTTGCCAAAGCGATTGCTCGCGATGGTGAAGGCGCAACGAAGCTTGTTGAAGTGCAAGTGCGCGGCGCGGTAAGCGACGACGCTGCACAAGCAATCGCGAAGACGGTCATCGGATCCTCGCTCGTGAAATCCGCCGTATTCGGCGCAGATGCGAACTGGGGACGTATTATTGCTGCTGTAGGCCGTGCAGGTCAGCCTGTTAACCCTGAGACGGTTGATATCCGCCTTGGCGATATCGTAACGCTGGAGCAATCGCGTCCGATCGGCTTCGACGAGGATGCGGCGCTCGAATATTTGAAGGGCGACACGGTCGTCATTCACGTTGACCTGCATATGGGCGAAGGCTCGGCAACAGCATGGGGCTGCGATCTGACGTACGATTACGTCCGTATCAACGCAGCATACCGGACGTAAGGCGAAGGGGAACGATAGAGATGGAGCAACGTTTTGTTATGAAATGCGGCGGCAGTACGCTCGCGGCGCTGCCGAACGCTTTTTTCGCAGAGCTCAAAGAGCTTCAGCAGTCGGGCGTTCGTCCTGTTATCGTACATGGCGGCGGCCCTGCGATTAGTGATACACTCGGCAAGCTCGGCATCGAGACCGAGTTCGTAAACGGCTTGCGCAAGACGAACGACGATGTGCTCGATGTCGTAGAGATGGTGCTTGCAGGCAAGATCAACAAGGAGATCGTTCGCAAAATCCAGCAGAACGGCGCGAAGGCGCTTGGCCTGTCCGGTGTTGACGGCAAGCTCATTCAAGCAAAGCCTGTTGCGAATGCAGACGAAATCGGCTTTGTCGGCGACGTGACGGACGTGAACGCTGCTGTTATCGAAGGCGTTATGGGCATGGGCTACATACCGGTTATCGCGCCAATTGGTATCGACGATGCTGCGCAGCGCTACAACATCAACGCTGACACGGCGGCAGGTGCAGTTGCCTCCCATCTCGGTGTAGAGCGAATGATCGTTGTAACCGACGTGCCTGGTATTCTGAAAACGGTAGATGGAGAGAAGCAGGTGCTGCCAACCGTAACCGTTGAAGAGATTGAAGCGATGATTGCTTCGGGCGAAATCTATGGCGGGATGATTCCGAAGGTACGCGCAGCGATTCAATGCATTCAAGGCCGTGTCAGCGAGGTTGTCATCGTCAAAGGCGACGAGCCAGGCGTACTGACGCGCGCGGTGCTCGAAGGCGGCGTAGGCACAAGAATCGTGCGATAGGATAGGAAGTTCAAATGGAACAATAGGAAAGGGGTAATTAAAATGAGCGAAGCAGTGAAATCAACTGCTGCAGGAGCAGCGCAGAACGGACAGTCCGGCGCGGGCGAAGCGCTGTTCCCGACGTATGCCAGATACCCGATTTCGCTTGTGAAGGGCGAAGGCAGCTGGCTGTGGGATGACCAAGGCAACAAATATCTCGACTTCGTCAGCGGCATTGCCGTGACGAACCTCGGTCATGCGCCGAAGCGCGTGAAGGAAGCGGTTCAGAAGCAGCTCGACGAGCTGTGGCATGTGTCCAACCTGTTCCGCATTCCGAACCAAGAGGCTGCAGCAGCGCTCATTACGGCCAACAGTGCAGCGGACGCTGTCTTCTTCTGCAACTCGGGTGCAGAGGCGAACGAAGCAGCGATCAAGCTCGCTCGCCGTTACCAGCAGAAAGTGCTTGGCAACGGACGCTTCGAAATCGTAACGTTCGAGCAGTCGTTCCACGGACGGACGCTGGCAACGTTGACTGCGACAGGCCAAGAGAAGGTCAAAGAGGGCTTTGCTCCTCTTCCAGAAGGCTTCAACTACATTCCGCTGCATGACATCGCAGCTCTGGAAGCAGCCGTTTCGGATAAGACAGCTGCTGTCATGCTCGAGCTCGTTCAAGCAGAGGGCGGCGTTTTCCCAGTTGATCCGGCTTACCTGCACCGTCTGGTGAAGCTGTGCCGCGAACGCGGCGCACTGCTCATCATTGATGAGGTTCAGACAGGTATGGGCCGTACGGGCAAGCTGTTCGCGCACGAGCACTATGGCATTGAGCCGGATATTTTTACGATGGCCAAGGGTCTCGGAAGCGGCTTCCCAGTCGGCGCGATGGGGGCGAAGGAAGCGCTTCGTGCAGCATTTGGTCCTGGCAGCCACGGGTCGACGTTTGGCGGTACGCCGATTGCGACAGCAGCGGTTAAAGCGACGCTCGAGACGATTCTCGAAGAGCATCTCCCAGAGCGTGCAGCTAAACAAGGCGAATATTTGATGAATCAGCTTCGCGCGAAGACAGCGCACAGCTCTTTCGTGAAGGATGTACGCGGCCTCGGTCTGCTCATCGGTATTGAATGTGCGGAGCCGGTTGCTCCAATCATTACGGAAGCACATGCGAAAGGTCTGCTCGTATTGTCGGCAGGGCCAAACGTGCTTCGTCTGCTGCCGAACCTGCTCGTGTCGAAGGAAGAGATCGATCAAGCGGTTGCGATATTGGCACAGCTGCTGAATGCAAAGGGCTAAGTCACCGATATAGATGAAGTTATTCTAAGCTTGTAGGAGGTACTAGCATGCAACAGTTGAAGGAAGAGCTGGCATCGTCACTCAAAGGGCGCGATTTTCTGGCGCTTGCGGATTACTCGCCGGAGGAAATTCGTTATTTGATCGACCTCGCCATTGATATTAAGCAAAAGCAAAAAGCAGGCGAGCTCTACCAGCCGCTCAAGGGCAAAACGCTCGGCATGGTATTCGAGAAATCGTCGACGCGCACACGCGTCTCGTTCGAGGTTGGCATCTATCAGCTCGGCGGCCAAGGCTTGTTCCTCAGCCGCAACGACCTGCAGATCGGCCGCGGCGAGCCAATCTGGGATACGGGCCAAGTGCTGTCCCGCTATCTGGACGGCATCATGATCCGTACGTTCGCTCACAAAATCGTCATCGACCTGGCGCGCAGCTCCACGGTTCCTGTTATCAACGGCCTGACGGATGCAGCGCATCCGTGCCAAGCGCTCTGCGATTACCAGACGGTTCTTGAGCACAAAGGCCGCCTCGAAGGGCTGAAGATCGCCTATATCGGCGACGGCAACAACATGACGCACTCGCTGCTCATGGGCGCTGCGAAGCTGGGCATGAACATGTCCGTTGCTTCCCCAGAAGGCTACGAGGCAGATCCGGACATCGTTGCACAGACGAAGGCTGTTGCCGCATCTACCGGCTCCGTTATCACGATGTGCCGCGACCCGCGTGAAGCGATCGAGAATGCCGATGTCGTCTACACGGACGTATGGGCGAGCATGGGCTTCGAAGCCGAGCAGAAGGAGCGCGAGATCGCATTCGCAAACTACCAAGTAAACGAAGAACTCGCGAAGTACGCGAAGAAAGATTACCTCTTCATGCACTGCCTGCCGGCGCATCGCGGCGAGGAAGTCAGCGAAGGCGTTATCGACGGCAAGAACTCGATTATTTATGATCAAGCCGAGAATCGTCTGCACGCGCAGAAAGCGATCATGGCTGCCATTATGCAATAGAGCTTTTTCCTTTTAATCATTCGCTGCAAGAGCGACTCCGCTCCTTGCAGCAAGACATTATGAATAAGATCGAATATAGAGGAGCGTAAGCAATCATGGCAAAGCAAAAAATCGTACTCGCCTACTCCGGCGGTCTGGACACTTCCGTTATTCTGAAATGGCTGAAAGAAACGTATGATGCAGAAATCATCACGTTCACGGCTGATATTGGTCAAAAGGACGAGCTCGACGGTCTCGAGGCCAAAGCACTCGCAACGGGCGCGTCGAAGGTGTACATCGACGATCTGCGCGACGAGTTCGCGCAAGACTTCATCTACCCGATGTTCCAAGCTGGCGCATTGTATGAAGGTCAATACCTGCTCGGTACGTCGATCGCGCGTCCGCTCATCGCGAAGCGCATGGTTGACATCGCTCGTGCAGAAGGCGCAACGGCTATCGCACACGGCGCAACGGGCAAAGGCAACGACCAAGTTCGCTTCGAGCTGACGGCTGCTGCACTCGCACCAGAAATCAGCGTCATCGCACCTTGGCGCGATGAGCAATTCCGTGCGGAGTTCCCAGGCCGCGCTGAGATGATCGCTTATGCCGAGAAGCACGGCATTCCAGTAACGGCATCCGCTGCGAAGCCTTACTCGACAGACCGCAACCTGCTGCACATCAGCTTCGAGAGCGGCATGCTCGAGGATCCATGGTTCGATCCAAGCGCCGACTCCGTTAAAGATATGTATGTCCTGAGCGTATCGCCAGAAGATGCGCCAGACCAATCCGAATACGTAGAACTGACATTCGAGCAAGGCAACTGCGTAGCGATCAACGGCGAGCAGCTGAGCCCGCTTGGCGTAATGGAGAAGCTCAATGAGCTCGGCGGCAAGCATGGTATCGGCCGTGTCGACATGGTGGAGAACCGCTTCGTCGGCATGAAGAGCCGCGGTGTGTACGAGACGCCAGGCGGCACGATCCTGTTCACGGCTCACCGCAAAATGGAGTCGCTCACGATGGACCGCGACGTTATGCACCTTCGCGACAGTCTGATCGCGAAATATGCGACGCTCGTATACAACGGCTTCTGGTTCGCGCCTGAGCGCCTTGCGCTGCAAGCACTCGTAACGGAAAGCCAGAAGAACGTAACAGGCGTTGTTCGCCTGAAGCTGTACAAAGGCAATGTGATTGGCGCTGGCGTTCAAAGCCCAGTGAGCCTGTACAACCCAGACATCGCGACGATGGAAGCTGACCCTACGCAAGCATACGATCAAGGCGATGCAACGGGCTTCATCCGCCTGAACGCGCTTCGTCTGAAAGTATCGTCCGGCGTAGAACAGAACCGCAAATAATCGACTCGCACAGAAGCAGGAATAAGGGTCTCACCAGCAGACTCTTATTTCTGTGTATTAGGACATAGAGGAGTGTTTGAATAGTGAGTAAACTATGGGGAGGCCGGTTTACGAAGAAAACCGACCAACTGGTTGAGGAATACACAGCTTCGATTACGTTCGACAAAGAGCTGGCAGAGGAAGATGTACAAGGCAGTCTCGCACACGTAACGATGCTTGGCAAGCAAGGCATCCTGCCTGCTGACGACGTGGATACGATCAAGGATGGCTTGCACCGCGTGCTGCAGCGCATTAAGCGCGGCGATTGGGAGTATGACATCGCCGACGAAGACATTCACATGAACATCGAGAAAGCACTTATCGACGATATCGGACCAGTCGGCGGCAAGCTGCACACAGGCCGCAGCCGCAACGACCAAGTCGCGACAGATATGCACCTGTACCTGCGCAAGCGCGTTGTCGAGTTCGTTGATCTTCTGCACAAGCTGCAATCGGCGCTCCTGGAGCAAGCCAAAGTGAACCTCGATACGATCGTGCCGGGCTACACGCACCTTCAGCGTGCGCAGCCGATCCTGTTCGCGCATCATCTGATGGCGTACGTATCGATGTTCGGCCGCGACGCTGAGCGTCTGCAGGACAGCTACAAGCGCATCAATATGCTGCCGCTTGGCGCTGGCGCGCTCGCAGGAACGACGTTCCCGATCGACCGCCACTTCGTTGCGAAGCAGCTGGGCTTCGATCGTGTATACGAGAACAGCCTCGATGCTGTAAGTGACCGCGACTTCATTCTGGAGTTCCTGTCGCACGCATCGATCATTATGATGCATCTGTCGCGCCTCTCCGAGGAGCTGATCCTTTGGTCGAGCACGGAATTCCGCTTCGTCGAGTTGGACGATGCTTTCTGCACAGGCAGCAGCATCATGCCGCAGAAGAAGAACCCGGACGTACCAGAGCTCGTTCGCGGTAAGACGGGCCGCGTCTATGGCAATCTGATCGGCCTCTTGACGGTGCTCAAGTCGCTGCCGCTCGCGTACAACAAGGACATGCAGGAAGACAAAGAAGGCATGTTCGATACGGTTCGTACGCTGCAAGGCGCACTTCAGCTGTTTGCACCTATGATCACGACGATGAAGGTGAACAAGGACGTTATGCGTCAAGCGGTCAACCAAGACTTCTCGAACGCGACAGACATCGCGGACTTCCTCGTCAACAAAGGCCTGCCATTCCGTCAAGCGCACGAGGTTATCGGCAAGACGGTATTGTACTGCATTCAGCAGAACAAATACCTGCTCGATCTGACGCTCGACGAGTTCAAGCAGTTCTCGCCGCTGTTCGACGATCGCATCTACGAAGTGCTGCAGCCTGTTAACGTTGTGAATGCCCGCAACGTATACGGCGGCACAGCTACGCCGCAAGTGGCGGATGCCATTGCCCGTGCAGAGCGCGAGCTCGATGCCACGGCTGCTTGGGTAACCGAGTATGCGGAGAAGAACCGCTAATTCAATCCATTACCAACAAAGATAGCGCCTTGCCATGCGGCAGGGTGCTTTTTTTTGTAAGAATAGTACGAACGTATGTTCTCATATTAGGCGAAAGTTGGTATAATGGCAGAACAACCAGCAGAACAGTACAGTAGGCCCATAGTAGGCTGTAGCTGAGGCCTCCTAGAAGGGGGTGGGAGGATGGAAGTGTATCAGGCGTTGACGCTCATGATCTCGTTCGCGATGCTCGTGGTGACGGTGCTTGCGTTTCATAAGAAGAAGTAGAAGTTTCCCGTGCCCGTGCTGGCGCGGCGGGTTGCCTAATGGTACAAGCTGGACGAGCGGCTTCGCACGCCGCTCCTTCCACATGGGTTTGCCTAAATTTTGTATTTTGGCAGCTGACGTATTGCCATTACCCTCGAGGAAGTGCTATGATGGAACCACTTTAAGCCAATGCTTAGAGCTGTGAAGTTTATTATGTATAGGCCTGCAGCATAGTCGGCCTTATCTTAGGAGGTATCCAACTCGATATCATGTGGAACTAATTCATTGTCGTTTATGAAATTCGAATAAACTACGACAACGAGCTTTGCTTAGGGCGGAGCGGATTAGGGATACGTGTGTCTGTTGGAGAATACTCCTTGCCGATATTGCGAATACGAGTACAGTCTATTTGGTGCTGGGCTTATGCCTCTTGTCATCTGAGACAGCTGTATTCATGACGCAGCTTTTTTGCCGTACTGTATGTAGGGCAGGAGGGCCGGCAGCAAACAACACCTCATACCCGTCTATCCGAGCCGCGAGCGATATGCTTGCGGCTTTTTCATATCCTCAATAAGCATAAGGTTTCACCTTGGTTGGTTGTCATCATTCGAATGTCATTGCCCTTGTCAGTAGTAGAAATAGAGAACAAAGCGGGGATGCATATGACAACTATTATTAGCGTACGTAATTTGAAGAAAAGCTTCGGGGACCATACGGTGCTAAGCGGCATTAACTTTGACATAGCTGAAGGAGAACGAATTGGTCTCGTGGGCATGAACGGTGCAGGGAAGACGACGCTGGCGAATCTGCTGTTCGGCGGCCTCCACCCGGATGACGGCATGATTCGGACCCATCGGCCCAATCTGAATATCGGGTACCTCTTGCAATCGACCTCCTATACGGTCCATACGTTTGCTGGCATGGGGACGGTGAGCGGCCAACATGGCGGCTCAAGCGATACCGAACGGTTCCTCGAGCTGACGAGTCAGCTTGGGCTTGCCAAGGTTCGCCACTGGGAAGAGAGCCGCTTCGAGGGCTTAAGCGGCGGCGAGAGAACCAAGCTGGCTATCGCAGACATTTGGGCATCGGAGCCGGATGTGCTGCTGCTCGACGAGCCGACGAACCATCTCGACCTGCAAGGCGTTGAGTGGCTGATCGATGAGCTTCAGCGCTTCGAAGGCACCGTGATCATCATTTCGCATGATCGGCATTTCCTTGACCGCGCGACGAAGCGCACGATCGAGATCGACGAGGGCAAGCTGGCGAGCTATCCGGGCAACTACACGTTCTATCGCGAAGAGAAAGCGCGCCGATATGCGAGCCAGCTGCATCACTATATCGAGCAGACCAAGTATGAGCGGAAGATTCATGAGGAGATCGCGCGGTTGAAGCAGTGGTCTGACAAGGCGCACCGGGAGGCGGGCAAGGTTGGCAAAATGGCCGAGATGCGAGGCGTCAAAGAGTTCTACCGGACGAAGGCGAAGAAGATGGATCAGCAGATCAAATCCAGGATTCATCGGCTCGAGAAGATCGAGCTCGAAGGCGTGAAGAAGCCGAAGGAAGAGGCGGAGGTCCGCTTCGAGTGGGATCAGCCGGCGAAGCGGGGGCGGCGAATCGTCGAGGCGCTGCAGCTGAGCAAATCGTTCAGTGAGCGGACGCTGTTCGAGGGCAGCTCCTTCTTCGTTCAGCGCGGCGAACGGATCGGTCTGCTTGGCCCGAACGGCTGCGGCAAAACGACGCTCCTGCGCATCATTACCGGACAAGAAACGGCCGATGCAGGCCGTATGTGGGTCAGTCCCGCAGCGAGCATTGCTTACTTGACGCAGGATGTATCCGATCTGAAGCCGAACCAAACGGTCGTGGCGATGATCGAGGATGCGTTCCCGAACCGCGAGCAGCAAAGTGAAGTTCGCACCATGCTTGCCAACATGGGATTGGATGAGTCCATTCTAAGGCGTTCAATCGGGGCCCTCAGCCTCGGCGAACGAACGCGCGTGAAGCTGGCAAGGCTCATTATGCAGGAGCATGATGTGCTGATCCTTGACGAACCGACGAACCATCTCGATCTGCCGAGCCGCGAGCAGCTGGAGAAGGCGCTGATCGATTATGATGGCACGCTGCTGGTCGTCTCCCATGACCGCTACTTCGTCGAACGGATCTGCGACAAGCTGCTTGTATTCCATAACGGGACGATCAGCAAGCAGGAGAGCGGGCTGAAGGAATATACGGCGAAAATGAAGCAGCGTGAGGCAGAGAACGTGAAGCCCGCATCTGCATCCTCTGATTCAGCGTATGTGATGAGCAGAGAGGAGCGCAAAGAGCAGCTGATGCTGCTCGATAACCAAATCGCCTATGTGTTAGGCGATTTGGCGAAGCATGTGCAAGGCGACGGACGTTATGAAGAGCTGGACGCGGAGTTCCGCGAGCTGGCCGCACGCAAGCGAGAGTTGCAGCAGAAGTAATGCAGGCGGGGAGCAGCCCCACTAATCGGCACTAACTGCTAGCCAATGTGGGATTCCATAGAGCTTCCATTCCTTTCGCATTTATCACAAAAAGCAGCCGCCCAAGCACATACGTGCGGGCGGCTGCTTCGTATTTTAAACCCATTATGCGCTCGGCGCCTGCGCGCCTAAGCCATCCTCAATGATCGGCGCCTGCTCCGTATCGGTCGTCGCGCCTTGACCGCCGCTCGGCTTTGTACCTTTGCCGATGCTGACGAGTGTCGGCTGTGCGTTGTATTTGTCCTTCGACAGCCGTTCGCGTTTGACGACTTCGCCGTCGCGCACGAGCGTGCGGTACGTCTCAACGACATAACCTTGCTTGCCTTGCTGCGTAATAAGGCGACCGCCTGGTGGAAGCGCATCGCTCACCGTCTCGCGAATCGTCGGTTCAATCGTGCTGGTCGTTACCGATTCAATGTCGTAGTGGATATTGTCCGGCATCGTGCCGAACAGCTTCACGGTCAGCTTGCGGTTCTCGACGACGGTGCGAATAATGAGGTGCTTGCCGGTCGTATTGCGGAAGCGGAAGTCTATCGCGCCGCTTGCGAACGTCGCATCCTGGCCGATCGGCAGGTATGATACCGGCAGCGAGTGGTTGCGCCGCTCGACGATATCAAGACCCGCGCGGATAGCCGCATTGTACAGCGTGCTGGACACTTGGCAGATGCCGCCGCCGATCCCCGGAACGAGCTTGCCGTTCTGGATAACCGGCGCTTCGCGGTAGCCGTATTTTTTCTCAGTTGCTGCCACGATCTTCCCATAGCTGAATACCTCGTCAGGCGCCAGCTCGACATCGTTCAGTACCTGAGCGGTTGACGTGACATTGTAGGCACGGCCTTCCGCACTCGACGCGAAGTCGGTCGTGAATGACATGATCATCCGATCAATACCTTCGGCTTTGAGTTTCTCCAGCGTTACTTCTGGTTCAACGATCGAGATAGGGAGCGGAAGAACAAACCCACCTGTCGATAATGCAGCTAGATCGGCGGCAAGCTTATCTGCGGATGACTGGGCCTCCTCAATCCAAGGATCTACTTGTTGATGAAGCGAACCAAGATCGATTCGATAGGCGTTGACGGAAGGTGTGTAGACAACTCGGTCGTTGGCTGTAATAACACGAGTGGCATTGGTAGGAGCGCTGGCGTCGATCCAGCCCCACTCCTTCCGAACAGTATCGTCGAAAGTTTGTGCATCAGATGAGTAGTCGATAGACAGCGTCTTCTCGAAGGAACGGCGGTAGCGCGCGCGGTCGATGAGGCTGCCTTCCTGCAGCTTCTGGAGCGCGGCGACTGCAGCATCTACATCGACATGGTAGCCCAGCTCCTTCAAGGTCCATTCCCGGGAATCGGTCGACTTCAAGGCTTCGTTCGCAAGCACGACGATCCGCTGCTGCTCCCAGCTGTCCGCATATTGCGTAAGCAGGCTGGCCGCTTCATCGATCTCCATCCCGCCAAGCGGAATGCCGCCCGCGGTAACGTGCTCTGGCACTTTCGAATCGTTCGCATACAGCGACAACGCGCCCCAGCCGGCAGAAGCAGCCAGCAGTAAGCTCAGCACAATGATGAACACCACATGGATACGCTTCATTCCTTGTTTGCTCCTCCCACAATCTCTGGCAAGTGCGGCAGCACAGCCGGATCCTCTTATTGAACACCTCAATACCGCTGCAGCAGAAGCAGCTAACTCATCACACAGCCTCCCAAACATTGGATATCTTTAAGACGCAGGGACAAGCTCAGAAGTTACGGGAAATGAGGCAGGCAGCCGCCTAAAAATAAGGTAAAGACGAAACAGCCCGTCCCTTGTGCATGAAAGCCTTTCAATGCTTACGGAGTTGTGGAATCGACGTTTTCCGCTCCCGCGTTCGTGTCGAAAACTATTTCCATTAGAATTGTTAAAAAGCGCGGAATGTGACGGGATTATAGAGGAATTCAGATATTCCTGTCGAAATACTACCGTTGAATACTTACAGGATGTGATAACGTGATTGAAATGCAGGATATATGGAAGACGTATGCGGATGGCACTCATGCGCTCCGCGGCGTCTCTGTTCGAATAGATCGCAACGACTTCGTTTACCTTGTTGGTCCGTCCGGTGCGGGCAAATCGACGTTCATGAAGCTGATCTATCGTGAGGAAGTGCCGACCAAAGGGCAAATCTCCGTCAATGGCTTCAATATAGGCAAGCTCAAGCCTCGCAAAATTCCTTACGTTCGCCGGAATATCGGGGTTATTTTCCAAGATTTCAGACTGCTTCAGAAAATGACTGTTTTCGAAAATATTGCCTTCGCCATGGAGGTTATCGAAGCACCGAAGAAGCTCATCCGCAAGCGCACGATGGAAGTGATCGAGCTTGTCGGCCTGAAGGGCAAACACAACAGCCTGCCGACGCAGCTGTCGGGCGGCGAACAGCAGCGCGTCGCAATCGCTCGCGCAATCATTAATAACCCGTCCGTTATCGTAGCGGACGAGCCGACAGGCAACCTTGACCCGGAAACATCATGGGGCATTATGAACCTGCTGGAAGAGATCAACTTCCGCGGCGCAACGATCATTATGGCAACACATAACCGTGAAATCGTCAACTCGCTTCGTAAGCGCGTTATTGCTATCGAGAACGGCGAAATCGTACGCGATGAAGCAAGAGGGGAGTACGGTTATGAAATTTAGAACGATCATTCGTCATTTGCGAGAAGGGGTCAAGAATGTCGTACGCAACGGCTGGATGTCGTTCGCATCGGCCTCCTCGATTTTTATCTCGCTGTTTATACTAGGCGTTTTCCTGCTGCTCTCCTTGAACGTTAACCACTTTGCTGAGCAGATTGAGAGCCAGGTTCAGATACGCGTATTCCTGCAGCTCAATACAGACCAGAAGACGATTGACCGGCTCAACAACGATATCGGCAACATGGTTGATGTCAAGAGCGTAGCATTCGTCTCCAAGGATGAGGGGCTGGAGGTGCTTCGCACAAGTCTAGGCGAGGATGCGGACTATTTGCTTGAAGGGTTCGATAAGTCGAACAATCCGCTGCCGGACTCCTTCACGGTCGAAGTGTTCGAGCCGAAGACGATCGCAGACGTTGCGAATAAGATCAAGGCGATCAACAATGCGGACAAGACGAAGCCGATCATGAATGTCAAATACGGGCAAGGGACGGTCGAGAAGCTGTTCAAAGCAACCGATGCAGTACGCAATATCGGCCTCATCATTGTTCTTGGCCTGGCGGTGACGGCTATGTTCCTCATCTCCAACACGATTAAGGTTACCATTCTGAACCGACGCCGCGAGATTGGCATTATGAAGCTCGTCGGAGCGACGAATGCCTTCATTCGCTGGCCATTCTTCATCGAAGGTGCGCTTATCGGTTTTACAGCATCACTCATTACTGCTGGTGCTTTGCTGTACGGTTATGTGAAGCTGATTGCGATGACCAAGTTCGATCTTGGCCTCGCGATGATTACGCTTGTGGAGTATCACGATGTTGCATTCCTATTGACGGTTTCACTTGTAGGTATCGGTACGTTGATTGGCGTTTGGGGCAGTACCATTTCGGTACGCAAGTATTTGAAGGTGTAGGTGATCAAGCATGAAAAGGTCAGGAACGTGGAAGAAGGCGGCGGCTGTTACGACAGCGCTCCTCATAGCGGCAACTGTGTGGCAGACAGGGACAGCAGCTCCCGAGCTTGAAGCGGCCTCCAAAATCAGCGAGATCAACAAACAGCTGGACGCTCTTAAGAAACAGACTGAGGCAGCGGCTTCTACCCGCAAGGCAGCGGAGAAGGAAAGCAAAGACGTGCTGGCGCTCAAGAATCAAGCGGCAAACTCGGTGAATGAGATTCTCAAGCAGCTTGACGAGGTTGGGCACCAAATTAACGGCGTGCAGAAGCAGATCAACCAGACCGAAGATGACTTAATGCTGGCTGGACAGGCGCTTGAAGAAGCAGAGGACCGCGTGGAGAAGCGGGACAAAATGCTTCAATCGAGACTGCGGCTCATGTATCAGAACGGGGTGGTCTCTTATCTGGATGTGTTGATGAGCTCGACGAGCTTCACGGACTTCGTCGACCGCTTTGACGCTCTTCAGGCGATCGTCAACCAAGATAAAGATGTGCTGGAGCAGCACAAGAAGGATAAAGCGCTCGTTGCGCAGAAGAAAGTGGAAATCGAGAATAAGCTGAGCGACGTGAAGGAAATGTACGCGAAGCTGAATGACTATCAATATGTACTGGCTGAGAAGGAGAAAGCGAAAGAGAAGCTGATTGCCCAGTACAATCAGAAGATGGAAGAGCTTGAAGACATCAGCGAAGAGCAAGAACAGCTCATGGTGGAGAACGCTAAGAAAATAGCGGATCTGGAGCGCAAGAAGCGCGAGGAACAGAAGAAGCAGACGGTATTCTACACGGGCGGCAAGCTCGCTGTTCCACTTAAAGACTCCTATCGTGTCAGCTCGGGCTTCGGCTATCGGATTCATCCGATCTATCATACGAAGAAGCTGCATGCTGGCCTTGATATGGCTGCTCCTGAGGGAACGAGCATCTATGCGGCTGAAGGCGGCGTTGTCATTACGGCAGGCTGGACAAGCGGTTATGGCAACACGGTTATTCTCGACCATGGCAAAGGCATGTGGACGCTGTACGGCCATATCCGTAACGGCGGCATTAAAGTCAAAGTGGGCGAGACCGTTAAACGCGGCGAGAAAATTGCAGAGGTCGGTTCAACAGGCAACTCGACCGGCAATCACCTCCACTTCGAGGTTCGTGTGAATGGAACGCCGAAGGATCCGACTAGTTATTTGAAATAGAAGCCAGATGAATCATACGAGACGGAGTCACGTTAAGTGGCTCCGTTTCCGTGTGTTCACCTGTGCAGCGCGTGTTCACCTAGACCTTTTTAAATAAAACGGTAAAGCTTGTCATATACTACTAGTTGTGCTGAGTGCGGCTGTTGTCTGTAAGCAGCGGTCGAGAGGGCTGGAGATGGACAAACAAGGTGGTGGAGACATGCGTTTCAATTTGCGTACGCTAACCGTATTCGTCGTTTTAACGATGATGATATCGGTGTTGGGAACGCTTATGGCAACGGACCAATGGGTCATGAAGAAGCTGAGCGGCATTCCTGCTGCCAGTGACAAGGCTTCCGACGGAGAAGGGTTAAGCGAGAAGGAAGCAGCTAAGCTTGGCGCGGTCATGGATTTGATCGAGGACAAATATTACAAGGACGTCGAACGCGAGGAAGTTATCAACGGCGCGATTGCTGGAATGATGGAGTCACTTGACGATCCTTACTCGGTCTATATGGAGAAGGAGACAGCGAAGCATTTCTCTGAATCGATAGGCGGCTCCTTCACCGGGATTGGCGCGGAGGTCACGCTGGAGAATGGCAAGGTCGTTGTCATCTCGGCGATCAAGGATTCGCCCGCTGCGCGTGCGGGAGTGCTGCCGAAGGACGTGCTCCTTTCCGTAAATGGGGTGAAGCTGGAAGGCTTGCAGCTGAATGATGCTGTAGGCAAGATTCGCGGGCCTAGAGGAACAAAAGCGAAGCTTGAGATTCAGCGCAACGGCGTCAATAAGCCGATTCGGCTGGAGCTCGTGCGTGACGATATTGATGTGGAGACCGTGTACGCTTCCATGAAGGAGGATAAGGTCGGCCTCATCGAGATTCGCCAGTTCTCCAAGAATACGGCGGAGCGCTTCACAGAAGAGCTGAAGAAGCTTGAGGATCAGGGCATGAAAGGACTCGTGATCGACGTGCGCAATGACCCGGGCGGCGTGCTGCCGGTTGTCATCTCGATTGCCGAGCCGTTCATCGCGAAGGGCAAGACGATCGTACAGGTTGAGGATCGCGATGGCGATAAGGAAACGACTGATTCGAAAGGTCCAGGACGCAATTACCCGCTGGCCGTCCTTATTAATGAGGGCAGTGCGAGTGCGTCCGAAATATTGGCAGGAGCGCTGCAGCAATCGGCAGGAGCGGTGCTCGTCGGCTCCAAAACGTTTGGCAAAGGCACGGTGCAAGTGAACTATGATAAGTCGCTTGGCGACGGCAGCCTGGTCAAGATTACGATTGCGAAGTGGCTGACGCCAAATGGCACATGGGTACATGAGAAAGGGATCGAGCCGGATGTTGCCGTTGCTGCACCTGAAGTGTATAAGTCAGCGAAGCTGTCCCGTACAGAGCCGCTCCAGAAGGATCAGCTCGGCGATGATGTGCGCAGCCTGCAGCAGATGCTCAATGCGCTTGGTTATAAGACAGATCGTAACGACGGCTATTTCAGCGAATCGACGGATGCCGCTGTCCGGCGGTTCCAGCAGTCATCCGGGCTTCCAGTGACGGGAGTCGTTGATCAAGCAACAGCAGATGCGCTGGAGAAAGGCGTCGTTGCATGGATTCGCAATTCGGCTAACGATGTTCAGTTGAATTCTGCGCTTAGCGTCGTTCGCGAGAAACTGAAGAAAGCCAGCTAACCTCTAATAAGGACCTCAACCCCCACGTTGCAGTGGCGTTGAGGTCTTTTTGGCGTAATGGACTAGGCTTGGAATACCGTTCCCTTATAGGAAGGCAGGAATATCGTTACAGATGTCGAAAAGATGAGAGATCGACTTTTGGGTTTGGTTACATCATTTGGCGACTAGGGGAGTGATCATGTGGATGCAGCGTTGCAATGGCTGCGATTAATTGGAGATGGAGTGCTGCATGCGTTAATACAGCCTTATTATTATTTAGCCATTTTTGTAATTGGTTTTTTATATATGCGTGGCACTTGGGTAGAACGGCGATTGTTTAGCGTACGGCTGCATGTGTGGCCGATTCTGCTTGCTCGCACGATTGTGGCAGGACTTGCGGTTGGGGTCGTATTGTCGGGCATATCCGTGTTGATTGGCGCTTCGTTAACGGCAGAGGCTGCAATCTGGCTGTGGGGGACGGCAGGCGTGCTCGCGCTGCTGCGGCTCCGTTACTTATGCTTCGCTTATGCGGCAGGGTTGCTTGGCCTTCTGCAATGGGTAAATAGCTTCGTTCAGCTGGAGGATGGTTCGGGCTGGATCAGCGATCGTGCTGCCTCATTGGCTGCGATCGATATGCCGGCTGTTCTGCTGCTGGTTGCGCTGCTGCATGGAGCTGAAGCGCTGCTCGTTCGGCGGCAGGGCACGAAGTTTGCGACGCCGCTGTTCATGGAAGGCAAGCGCGGCAAGCTGATCGGCGCCTACCAGCTGCAAGGCTATTGGGCAGTGCCGCTGCTGCTGCTCGTGCCGGCTGGCTCGGACGGCGCCGCGCTTGACTGGACGCCGCTGCTGCCGCTGCTGAGCGGCGAGCATGCATCTGGCGGCTGGTCGTTTACCGCGCTGCCGATGGTTATCGGCTTTACGGAGTGGACGCGCTCGCAGCTGCCGGAGATCAAGGCGCGCCTTGCAGCGAAGTCGCTGCTCTGGTACAGCCTTGCGGTCGCGGCTGCTGCCTTGATGGCAGCGTGGCTGCCTGCGCTGCTGCCGGTCGCGGCTGTTGCAGCGCTGGTGCTTCATGAGCTGCTTATCTGGACGAGCGCGAAGCGGGAATCGGAAGGAACGCCGCTATTCGTTCATGATCAGCGCGGCCTGATGGTGCTTGGTGTTGTGCCAGGGACGCCGGCAGCTCAGATGGGGCTGTTGAGCGGGGAGATTCTGCACAAGGTGAATGGTGTCCGCGTTCGGACTAAGGAAGAGCTGTATGATGCGCTGCACCGGAATTCGGCTTTCTGCAAGCTAGAGGTGTTGAACCGTGAGGGCGAGCAGCGCTTCGTGCAGCGATCGCGTTATGCGGGCGAGCATCATCAGCTTGGCGTAATTATTGCACCGGATGACAGCGCGGATTATTACGTAGAGCCGTCACCTGGCTCGCTGATCGGCATGTTCTGGCGGAGCCGGGCTGCGAAGCGGAGAGAGACGAGCTATGCCAGCGGCAGCCTCGCAGCTCGCGAGCAGGCTGCAGGTCTTGCGCTGCCAGTTGCATCGGAAGCTGCTGCAGATAGTCTGCCGGAAGGCAGCGCCAGCGAGACCACTGTATCCGATGAGGTGTCTGAGGTAACGTCCGAAGTGGAGCCGCCAACACCGCTGCGTCGTTCGAGACGCTAGCTTGTTCAGCGCATCGCGCTACATTTGTCCATATAAATCCGAGAATTATCCATATTAAATAAAAGACGAGAATGCCATAATGAACACATTATAGGCATTCTTTTTTTGTGTGTAATGAAAGACTTTATATGTTGAGGCTTGACCGTATGCTGTGCCACGCAGGGACACTACAGATGGGGCGTGTCTCGCAGTCCGATGAACGCGCCTAATGTATTTCGTACAACAGAAAGTAGGGGTAAAGCTCGGTTGAAGCAGATTGGTTGCATTTTGTACAACAGAAACAAGAGGGAGAGCCTGTTCGAGTGACGATTCCTACAAAACAACAGATATCTATTGTACAGAATACAATACAGCTGTCCTGCTGCTTGGGATAAGCCGATTTCATTGTACAAAATACAATAGAGCATCTGATGGGTCACAAAAGCAAGCAGTCCCACCGGTTGCTTAGTAACAATAGTCTGGAACGTAAGCTGTGCCACGCAGGGGCACTACAGATGGGGCGTGTCTCGCAGTCCGATGAACGCGCCTAATGTATTTCGTACAACAGAAAGTATGGGTAAAGCTCGGTTGAAGCAGATTGGTTGCATTCTGTACAACAGAAACCAGAGGGAGAGCCTGTTCGAGTGACGATTCCTACAAAAGAACAGATATCTATTGTACAGAATACAATACAGCTGTCCTGCTGCTTGGGATAAGCCGATTTCATTGTACAAAATACAATAGAGTATCTGCCGGTGCACAAAAGCAAGCAGTCCCACCGGTTGCTTAGTAACAATAGTCTGGAACGTAAGCTGAGCTGTGCCCCATAGGGGCACGCGACTCGGAGCACGCAGTAACGCACAGCAGCTAACTCGAACAAGAGTTGTGCCCAGAATGGGCACGCGGCTCCAAGCACGTAGTAACATATCCACGCCTTTGTCCATCCCACGTTTCCCCTTCCGGGGTCCCGGGGTTGGAAACACCTGGGGGTCCTCCCTAGCAGAAAGGATTTAGGTGGGTAGAAAATATGGTTTTAGTGTGTAATGAAAAATAGAAATTTTTATGTTTTAAGTTAGTTAATAATTATCGGGGTCAAAGGGGCGGAGCCCCTTTATTAACCCAGAGGGAGAAATATTATGGCGATTCAATATGAGGCATCCAAGCAGCTATTCCATCTTCAGACGAATAAGACAAGCTACGCCTTCGAGCTGATCGAGGGACGTTATCCTTCCCATGTGTATTGGGGCCGCCGCATCCGCGGCAATCAGCTGCACACACTGGTTGAGCGCCAAGAGCGTGCTTCGTTCTGTCCGAATCCGGTACCGGGCCGGAATGAAATTTCGTTCGATACGATGCCGCACGAATATCCGAGCTACGGCAGCTCCGACTTCCGTACGCCGGCATTCGAAGCGCAGTATGCGAACGGCACAACCGTATCGGATCTGCGATATGAATCGCATGAAATTGTACAGGGCAAGCCAGCGCTTCCAGGTCTGCCAGCTACTTATACGGAATCCGACGACGAGGCGGTAACGCTGCTCGTGAAGCTGCGCGACAGCTTGACGGGTCTGACGGTAACGTTGTCCTACTCCGTCTATGAAGCGCTTAATGCGATTACGCGATCTGTTTCCTTCTCTAACGAAGGGGAAGAAATCGTTCAGCTGCGCCGTGCGCTGTCGATGAGCGTTGACTTCCAGCACGATCGATTCGACATGCTTCAATTATCGGGGTCCTGGTCGCGCGAACGCGACGTATTCCGTCGTCCTCTCCGTCCAGGGATGCAGTCGATCGAGAGCCGTCGGGGCTCCAGCAGCCATATGCAGAATCCGTTCATCGCGCTGCTCGAACATGGTGCAACAGAAGAACATGGCGATGTATACGGGGTAAGCTTCGTCTACAGCGGCAGCTTCCTTGCGGGCGTCGAGGTCGATCAGTTCCGCACATCGCGCTTGTTTATGGGCATCAATCCGTTTGACTTCGGCTGGCGGCTTGAAGCGGGCGAGACGTTCCAGACGCCAGAGGTCGTGTTGGCTTATTCGCCAGAAGGTCTGGGCGGCATGTCCCGCATCTATCATGAGCTGTACCGCACGCGCCTATGCCGCGGCCATTACCGTGACGCCGTTCGCCCTGTACTCGTGAACAACTGGGAAGGGACGTACTTCAACTTCAATGCGGACAAGCTTGAAGCGATTGCGAAGGTTGGCAGTGAGCTCGGCATGGAGCTGTTCGTGCTTGATGACGGCTGGTTCGGCAAGCGTGACAATGACACCTCTTCACTGGGCGACTGGTTCGTGGATAAACGCAAGCTGCCTGGCGGCCTGGAGGATATTGCGGAGCGTATCAACAAGCTGGGTATGCAGTTCGGCCTCTGGTTCGAGCCTGAGATGATCTCGCCGGACAGTGAGCTGTATCGAGCGCATCCAGACTGGTGCCTGCACATGCCAGGCCGTCATCGTACAACGGGACGTACGCAGCTTATTCTGGATATGAGCCGCCCGGATGTGCAGCAATATTTGATCGATACAATTTCCGGTGTACTCAGCAGTGCGCCAATCGAATATGTAAAATGGGACATGAACCGCAACATGTCGGAGATCGGGTCCGCTCTGCTGCCAGCGGAGCGCCAGCGCGAGACGGCGCATCGCTATATGCTCGGCCTGTACAACGTGCTGGAGCAGATTACATCGAAGTTCCCGAATGTGCTGTTCGAGAGCTGCTCGGGCGGCGGCGGACGGTTCGATCCAGGTATGCTCTATTACATGCCGCAAACTTGGACGAGCGACAATACCGACGCCATCTCCCGTCTGCGTATTCAATACGGAACGAGCATCGTCTATCCGATCAGCGCAATGGGCGCGCATATTTCGGAGGTGCCGAACCATCAGGTCGGACGCATTACGTCGCTTGAGACACGGGGCAATGTCGCGATGTCCGGCAACTTTGGCTATGAGCTCGATTTGACGAAGTTTACCGATGAGGAGAAAACGGTGGTCGCGGATCAGATCGCATTGTACAAAGAGCTTCGTACGCTCGTGCAGCAAGGCGATTTCCACCGTCTGCTCAGCCCGTTCGAGGGCAACGAGACCTCATGGATGTTCGTCTCGAAGGATAAACGCGAAGTGATGGCCGTTTATGTACAAGTATTGAATGAGCCGCATCCGCCGCTTGGCCGCTTTAAGCTGAGAGGGCTTGACCCATCGCTTAATTACAGACTGCTTGGCACAGACCGTGTCTACGGCGGCGACGAGCTTATGTACGCTGGCATTGCGACGCCTCGTTTCCACCACGATTTTGGCAGCGCATTGCTGCGCTTTGTGGCGGAGTAACGAATCAAGCTATAGCACAATCAGAACCGCTCTTGTATCGCGCCAGCGATGCAGGAGCGGTTTTTGCTGCTTCCTCATACTGTCCGTGATTCTGCCGCATTGTAATTATTGACAGTTGATGGGTATTTGCGATATAGTTCAATAGTAAAACTATTCGATAATGAAACCATTCGACAAGTGAATAAACTACTGTTGGATTGTTCTAGCATAACGAAAGGAGAGTGAGAAGATGGACACAGAACAACTATCCAAGCTGATTGATCGCTATCTGGAAGCCTCCTTCACGGTGAACCGCAAACTGAATGCACTCACACGCGATCTGCTGCCAGATGAGCTTACATTGGATCAAAGTACGGCATTGCGCTATTTGCGAGATCACGGATGCACCACTTCTTCGGAGCTTGCTGAAGTTTTTTGTGTAGGCAAAAGCTCGATCACAGCCATTATCACCCGGCTGTCCGATAAGAATCTGATCGAACGAGTTCCTGACGAGAAGGATCGACGTGTCACTTACTTGAAGGCAACGCCGGAGGGCAAGCGGCTGACACGCCAGTTTGACAGCAGGCTGGAGGAGATGCTGTGCCAGTATCTGTCCCATTTTACCGACCAAGAGGCGTTTGGTTTCATTGAGCTGTATGAGAAGCTTGCTGCCGCATTGGTGGAAGAGCGGACGGAGCCGGAATCGGAGGAAAACAAGTAAAGAGGAGAACAGATAAAGAGAAAGCGAGGATAGAAGAATGAGAACAATATTGCGGTTCAAATGGCTGGTGCTTGTATTGTGGCTTGCGGTTGCAGCGGGGCTTATGCTGACTGCGCCAAATATGGAGGAGCTTGTTCGGGATAAAGGGCAGATCGATGTGCCGGATGGGTACTCTTCCACTGAGGCTGCCAAGCTGCTTGGCAGCATGGAGGGGCAGGACGGCGAAGGGAATACGCTCTCGACCGTCGTGGTGTTCCATCGCGAAGGCGGGTTGACGGATGAAGATCTGTCGCAGGCACAGCAAGCCCTTCAGAATATGACCGATAACGGCGAGAAGTATGGGGTTACGGGGGTTACGACCCATTTTCAGACGAAGGAATTAGAAAGCCAGCTTGTCTCTAAAGATAAAGCGACGGTTATCGCGCTTGTGAAAGTGAAGGGGGAGGGCCGGCTTCCGAAGGAAATGAGCGATTCGCTCAACGAAGCGCTCTCTACTGTAAAGGTCGACCACTATTTGACTGGCGGTTGGGTCATCGGTGAGGACGTGGTGCAGAGCTCGCAGGAAGGATTGAAGAAAACCGAGATTATTACAGTTGGCTTCATTCTTATCATTCTGTTCCTCGTTTTCCGCTCGGCGCTTGCGCCGCTTGTGCCGCTGCTGGCGGTCGGCTTCAGCTATCTGACGTCGCAGTCGGTCGTTGCGTACTTAGTCGAGTATATGGATTTCCCATTGTCGAACTTCACGCAGATCTTCATGGTTGCCGTATTGTTCGGCATAGGGACCGATTACTGTATTCTGTTAATTAGCCGGTATAAAGAAGAGTTAATCCGCCTTGGCGACCGCGATGAGGCGATCGTCCAGACGTACCGTACAGCGGGCCGCACCGTATTCTTCTCCGGTATTGCGGTGCTCGTCGGCTTCGCGTCGATCGGCTTCTCTACGTTCGTGTTGTACCGTTCGGCTGTCGCGGTGGCGGTTGGTGTAGCGGTGATGCTCATTGCCTTATTCACACTCGTACCGTTCTTCCTCTCCGTATTCGGGAATGCGCTGTTCTGGCCGGCCCGAGGATCGTTGGAGCATAAGGAGAGCAAGCTGTGGGGCGCAGTTGGTTCGTTCTCATTGAAACGCCCGTTGTGGGCGCTTGTCATTCTGCTTGTCTTGATCGTACCTGCGCTTACGGCGTACAAAGGCTCGATCTCGTTCAACTCTCTCGACGAAATCGGCGAGAAATACGATTCGGTCAAAGCGTTTAATCTCGTGGCAGACGGCTTTGGTCCAGGTGAGACGCTGCCGACAACCGTAGTCATGCAGTCCGATGCGCCAATGGGCGATACGAATGGCTTGGCGGCAGTGGAGCAAGTCAGCCGTGAGCTTGCGCAGATGCCTGGTGTGAAGACTGTTCGGAGCGCAACGCGGCCGACAGGTGAAGCGCCGGAAGACTTCCTTGTCTCCGACCAAGTCGGAACGCTGCAGGACGGCCTAGGCCAGAGCGGTGAAGGCCTAACGACGATTGGCGATGGGCTGACGGAAGCGAGCAAGGCGTTAAGCAATAATGCGCCGAAATTGAAGGAAGCCGCAGATGGCGCTGGCAAGCTGACGGATGGGACGTTGGCGCTTAAGGCGGGAGTAAGAGAGCTGTCCGCAGGGCTTACGCGCATTCAACAGGGCATGAAGGATGGCTCGGCTGGAGCGAAGGAAATCAAGGCTGGCCTTGAACAAGTGAGCCAGAATGCTGAGAAATTGGCTGATGCAGCACAGCAGCTTGAGAGCAGCTACAGCCAGCTAGAGGATGGCGTGAAGCAGCTTCACACGGGTTACGACAGCATTGCAGCAGAGCAGGCGGGCCTAGCATCGGGCTTAGCTGATGTTATGACGGATATGAGTGGTCTCACGGACCAATATCCAGAGCTTGCAGACGATGCATCGTATCAGAAAGCGCTCAGTGCTGTTCGCAAGCTGCAGACGGACGCCGATCAGTTAAGCAGTCAGACGAAGCAGCTTAACGGTCAATTGGCTGGCGTATCGCAAGGTCTGACCGCGGCTAATGCCGGACTGAAGCAGGCCGCGGATGGCCAGCGGGCGCTGGCACAAGGTCTGCAGTCGCTTATCGCAGGCATAGCAGAGCTGCAGGCTGGGCTGGAGCAGGCAGCCCAAGGGCAAGGCACTGTTATTTCGAGGCTGCCAGAGATGCAGAAGGGTCTCGATCAGCTGGCGGACGGCCAGAAGCAGCTGCAGAGCGGCTTCTCCGATCTGAATGGCCAGCTGACAGAGCTGACCGATGGGCTTGATCAGAGCGTCAGCGGATTGAAGCAGGTGACCGACGGGCTTGGTTCGGCTGAGGGTTATTTGAATGAGCTGTCGTCTTCTCCGAACAAAGGGCTCACTGGCTGGTTCATTCCGGAGCAGGCCGCACAGGATAAGCAGTTCGAGCAGGCGGTTGACGTCTATATGTCGCCGGATCGCCGTACGGTGAAGTTCGATGTTATTTTTGACGGCAATCCGTATGAACTGGAGACGATGAATCAGATCGAGGAGCTAAAATCGGCTGTCGTTCGTGGTCTGCAAGGAACGTCATTCGAATCCGTTCATTATGAAGTGGGCGGCGTAACGAGCAACAACCATGATCTGAAAGGCATCTCCGACGAGGATTATTCCAAGACGATGATGTTCATGCTTATCGGAATCGGCATTGTACTCATTATTTTGTTCCGTTCCATCGTCATGCCGCTTTATTTGATCGCATCGCTGGTAGTTACGTTCTACACAGCAATGGCAGTGACGGAAATCATATTCGTTCGCTGGCTTGGTCATACAGGCGTGAGCTGGGCGGTGCCGTTCTTCGGCTTCGTTATGCTCGTGGCGCTTGGCATCGACTACAGCATATTCTTGATGGACCGTTTCAAAGAGTATCGCCATCTGCATCCAACCGAGGCGATTCTCGAAGCGATGAAGCGGATGGGGACGGTCATCATGTCGGCAGCGGTTATTCTGGGCGGTACATTCGCGGCTATGCTTCCTTCGGGCGTCATGTCGCTGCTGCAGATTGCTACCATTGTATTGTGCGGCCTGTTCATGTACGCGCTCATTATGCTGCCGCTGTTCATTCCGATCATGGTCCGGATGTTCGGCGAGGCGAACTACTGGCCGTTCATGCGCCGTTCAGCTGCGGATTCGGGAAATTCGAACCGCCCGGGAGCGTCGGTTGATGGCCGCCATGGCACTCGTCAAGGCGGGCACAGCACCGGCCGAGCACAAGATTCAACGATATAGAAGCGGGATTGATTTATACAAGTTAAGCAGCGCGTGCCGACGTTAGGCACGCGCTTTTTATTCTGCATAGGAATCGCTTCCATGCGCATATTCAAATTGCAACCGCATATGGAAAACGATATAATGGATGGGAACACACATTCGAGTCCGTTTACACATTGTACGATTTATATACAGCAGCATTATATAGCAGCTTTTAGCAGGGAGGTGACCGATACGCATGGAGTTTGCAGAACGATTGAATAAACCCTTCAAGCTGATGTCGGGCTATACACCGCAGGGCGATCAGCCGGAGGCGATTCGTCAGCTGGTGGAAGGTGTAGAGAACGGTGAGCGGCATCAGACGCTGCTTGGTGCGACCGGTACAGGCAAGACGTTTACGATCGCCAATACGATCGCGAAGCTGAATCGGCCGACGCTCGTCATCGCGCATAACAAGACGCTGGCAGCGCAGCTGTGCAGTGAGTTTCAAGAGTTTTTCCCGGAGAATGCCGTATCGTATTTCGTCAGCTATTACGACTATTTCCAGCCGGAGGCGTATATTCCGTCGACCGATACGTATATCGAGAAGGATTCAAGCATTAACGATGAGATCGATAAGCTTCGCCACTCGGCGACGAGCTCGCTGTTCGAACGGCGCGACGTCATTATCGTGGCCAGCGTGTCCTGCATCTACGGTCTCGGTTCGCCTTCCGAGTATGGCAGTCTTGTCCTGTCGCTGCGCGTCGGTATGGAGAAGTCCCGCGATGCGATCCTTCATAAGCTGGTCGATATCCAATATCAGCGCAATGACATTAACTTCATCCGCGGTACGTTCCGCGTCCGCGGCGATGTTATTGAGATCTTCCCGGTAGCGAATAATGAGAGGGCCGTTCGGGTGGAGCTGTTCGGCGACGAGATCGAGCGGATTACGGAGATTGATGTACTGACGGGTGAGATTGTAGGAACACGCGACCATATTGCGATTTTCCCGGCTTCTCACTTCGTCACGCAGGAAGAGACGATGAAGCGGGCGCTTGTTAACATCGAGCGCGAGCTGGAGGAACGACTGGAGGAGCTGCGCTCGCAGAACAAGCTGCTTGAAGCGCAGCGGCTCGAGCAGCGGACGCGCTACGACATCGAGATGATGCAGGAGATGGGCTTCTGCTCCGGCATCGAGAACTACTCGGGTCCGCTCACCTTCCGCGAACGCGGCGCAACGCCGTACACGCTGATGGATTATTTTCCCGATGATATGTTAATCGTTATTGATGAGTCTCATGTGACGATCCCACAGATTCGCGCCATGTACAACGGTGACCGCGCGCGTAAGGAAGTGCTCGTTGAGCACGGCTTCCGTCTGCCTTCGGCGCTGGACAATCGGCCGCTTCGGTTCGAGGAGTTCGAGGCGAAGGCGGGCCAGATGATCTATGTGTCGGCAACGCCGGGTCCTTATGAGCTTGAGCATTGCTCGGAGATGGTGCAGCAAATTATTCGTCCGACCGGTCTTGTTGATCCCATTATTGAAGTGCGTCCGACGAAGGGCCAGATCGACGATCTGCTCGGCGAGATCCGGGATCGGATCGCGAAGGATGAGCGTGTGCTCGTCACGACGCTGACGAAGAAGATGGCGGAAGACCTGACCGATTATTTCAAGGAAGTCGGCATCAAAGTGCGGTACATGCACTCGGACATTAAGACGCTGGAACGGATGCAGATTTTGCGTGATTTGCGCTTAGGTGCGTTCCATGTGCTTGTTGGCATCAACCTGCTTCGGGAAGGATTGGACCTGCCGGAGGTTACGCTGGTTGCGATTCTCGATGCGGATAAGGAAGGCTTCCTGCGTTCGGAACGCTCGCTTATTCAGACGATCGGCCGGGCGGCGCGCAATGCGGACGGCCGTGTCATTATGTATGCGGATAAGATAACCGACTCGATGGATAAGGCCATCAAGGAAACGGAACGCCGTCGTACGATTCAAGTAGCTTACAACGAAGAGCACGGCATTACGCCGCAGACGATACGCAAGAAGATCCATGATGTTATTGAAGCGACGAAGGTCGCGGAGCAGAAAGCGGATTACCTCGCTGGCACAGGCGCTGGCGGCAAGCTGTCGAAGAAGGAACGCCAATCGGTTATTCAGCGCCTAGAGGCCGAGATGAAGGAAGCGGCGAAGAATCTCCAATTCGAGCGTGCGGCAGAACTGCGCGATGCGCTGCTGGAGCTGCGTGCGGAAGGCGATTGATATACGGTTACCTAGAGGGGAATAGAAGGGTGGAGCAGCAGTGGCAAGCGATAGCATAGTAATTAAGGGGGCGAGAGCCCACAATTTGAAAAATATCGACGTGACGATTCCGCGCGACAAATTCGTCGTGCTGACGGGCCTTAGCGGTTCGGGCAAATCATCGCTTGCGTTCGATACGATCTACGCGGAAGGACAGCGGCGGTACGTCGAGTCGCTGTCTGCTTACGCACGGCAGTTTCTCGGACAGATGGAGAAGCCGGACGTCGATTCCATCGACGGATTGTCCCCCGCGATCTCGATCGATCAGAAGACGACGAGCCGCAACCCGCGCTCGACGGTTGGTACGGTAACAGAGATTTATGACTATTTGCGGCTCCTATTCGCGCGGATCGGCAAGCCTCACTGCCCCGAGCATGGCATCGAGATTACTTCACAGACGGTGGAGCAGATGGTCGACCGCATTATGGAATATCCAGAGCGGACCCGACTGCAGATTCTTGCGCCGATCGTATCGGGACGCAAGGGCGAGCATACGAAGCTGCTGCAGGATGTACAGAAGCAGGGCTTCGTCCGCGTACGGATTGACGGCGAGATTCGCGAGCTTGGCGGCGATGAGATCGTGCTGGAGAAGAACAAGAAGCATTCGATTGAAGTGGTTGTCGACCGGATCGTTGTGAAGTCGGATGTTCACACGCGTCTGGCGGACTCGCTCGAGACGGCGCTCAAGCTGGCTGAAGGCAAAGTTATTGTCGATGTGATGGAGAAGGAAGAGCTGATGTTCAGCTCGAATCTAGCTTGTCCGGAATGCGGCTTCAGCATCGATGAGCTTGCGCCGCGTATGTTCTCGTTCAACAGCCCGTTCGGCGCGTGCCCAGAGTGTGATGGTCTCGGCGCGAAGATGATCGTGGACCCGGACCTGCTCGTTACGGATCCGTCCAAGTCGATCGAGGATGGCGCGTTTGAGGCGTGGGCGGGCAGTACGTCGAATTATTATCCGCAATTTCTAGCTGCGGTGTGCCAGCATTATGGTATTTCGCGTACCGTGCCAGTCAGTGAGCTGAGTTCGGAGCAGATAAAGAAGCTGTTATACGGAACGGGCGGCGAGCTCGTGAAGTTCAAATATGAGAATGATTTCGGCCATCGGAAGGAAGCGCTGGTAGCATTCGAAGGCATCGTTCACAACCTGGAGCGCCGCTATCGCGATACCTCTTCTGAAGCAATGCGCGAGATCATTGAAGGCTACATGGCTGCGAAGCCATGCAGCAGCTGCAAGGGCGATCGCCTGCGGAAGGAAAGCTTGGCGGTCACGGTTGACCATAAGAACATCGCTTATGTCACATCGCTGTCGATTGGCGAAGCGCAGCGCTTCTTCGAAGGCGTGAATCTAAGCGAGAAGGATCTGACGATCGCGAACCTGATTCTCAAAGAAATCAATGGCCGACTGGGCTTCCTTGTGAACGTCGGCCTGCAATACTTGTCGCTTAATCGCGCAGCCGGCACGCTGTCCGGCGGCGAAGCGCAGCGCATTCGTCTGGCGACGCAGATTGGATCAAGCCTGATGGGCGTCCTCTATATTCTGGACGAGCCGAGCATCGGTCTGCATCAGCGGGATAATGATCGTCTCATTCAGACGCTGGAGCATATGCGCGATCTTGGCAATACGCTGATCGTTGTCGAGCACGACGAGGATACGATGATGGCAGCGGACTATATTATCGATATCGGCCCAGGTGCAGGTATCCACGGCGGTCAAGTCATGTCGCAGGGCACTCCCGCTGAGGTGATGGCGGATGAGAACTCTCTTACCGGCGCTTACTTGAGCGGACGCAAGTTTATCGAGGTGCCTCTGGAGCGCCGTCCGACAACTGATAAGTGGCTGGAGATTCGCGGAGCGAAGGAGAACAACCTGCGCAACCTGAATGTGAAGGTGCCGCTTGGCGTATTCACAGCTGTAACAGGCGTATCCGGTTCCGGCAAGTCGACGCTTGTTAATGAGATTCTGTACAAGACGCTTGCACGTGATTTGAACCGTGCGAAGGTTCGTCCGGGCGAACATAAGGAGATCCGCGGTCTTGAGAATATCGAGAAAGTCATCGATATCGATCAGTCGCCGATCGGACGTACGCCGCGTTCGAATCCAGCAACTTATACGGGTGTATTCGATGATATTCGTGACGTCTTCGCCAATACGAACGAAGCGAAGGTGCGCGGCTACAAGAAGGGCCGCTTCAGCTTTAACGTGAAGGGCGGCCGCTGCGAGGCTTGCCGTGGCGACGGCATCATCAAGATCGAGATGCACTTCCTGCCAGACGTCTACGTACCATGCGAGGTATGCAAGGGCAAGCGTTATAACCGCGAGACGCTGGAAGTGAAGTACAAGGGCCTGAACATTGCGGAGGTGCTGGAGCTGACGATCGAGGACGCGGTCGATTTCTTCCGCAACATCCCGCGTATTCATCGCAAGATGCAGACGTTGTTCGATGTCGGACTTGGCTATATGCGTTTGGGTCAAGCGGCAACGACTTTGTCCGGCGGCGAGGCGCAGCGTGTCAAGCTGGCTGCGGAGCTGTATCGCCGCAGTACAGGCAAGACGATCTATATTCTCGACGAGCCGACGACAGGTCTGCATGTCGATGACATTGATCGTCTGCTGCAGGTGCTTCATCGATTGGTCGACAGCGGGGAGACAGTGCTTGTTATCGAGCACAACCTCGATGTCATCAAGACGGCGGACTACTTGATTGATCTTGGTCCAGAGGGCGGCAATGGCGGCGGCACAATAGTTGCAGCTGGCGCACCTGAGGATCTAGTGAAGGTGGAAGGTTCCTACACCGGCAAGTATCTGGGGCCGGTTCTGGAGCGCGATCGCGAACGGACGATCAAGCGTCGTGAAGCAGAGCAATCTGTCGCTGCGGGTGCAGCGGACTAGAATATAGGTAAGGCATATGATGAAAGCGATCAGACAGCGGCTTAAGACCGCGATCTGATCGCTTTCTTTTTGTCACAATGATGGATGCTAACCAACCGCCACCTCTAACAGTTGTCATGATGCTTAATCGTGTCTAAACGCAGGGATTGGGCGTGTAACGGTTGTGAGAGTGGCTATCTTGGCTGATTTGAGCCATTTATGCAGGTTGAGAGAAGAATAAGCCCAATATGCAACCCTTAAAGGTTCGGAGGGGCTGTTTTCGAGTGCAATAGGCACGATAGCAACCGTAAGGTGACGAAGCAGCGCGGTAAGAGACAGAATGCGCCTCCTGCAGCCATACAGCAGATCGGAAACAACAAAATGAATGACTAGCGTGCTTCGTATGAGAGTCCGCGCTTACCACCTGTACATAAGCCATGCTCAGATTGTCCATACCGATGACTGTCTACGCTCATATGCTGGCATAGGAGCATTAGAATGAACGGGAGAGGTGGAGGATGGTTAAAGCGAAGCGATCGGTCCAATACCCGAAACGATGCTGCTGCAACAAGGCTCGAATGATGAGCTATAAGCGATGGCTTCGATCGATACGAGGCAATCTGGCGACCTTCTATATGACATATCCGAAAAACTCACAATGGAATGCACGATCAATCACGGGTGTTGTTGTTTCCGCTGGAAAAGATCATGTTGTCATTCAGGACGAAGCGACAGGAAGGACGGAATTGCTGTTATATCGCAATCTCGACTATGTTACGATCGATTTGATATTCTAAGGTAGAGCTGGGGCCATTTCGTCTACGAACGGAAAGGTCCTATGCATACATAATTAGGGGAATAAACGAGAATTATTGTAATGTGACCTTATTTAGTGATGGATAATTAATATCCAATTGAGGTAAAATGTTGACAAAGTTGTTACGGATTACGGTATGGACTTGCATCGATAGTCGACAGCGGCTAACATAGGAATATGATAGGTGACGTGTGACGAAAAGGAGGTCATCCCATGTATCTTGCAGAAGAGGCGGCAGCAGCTGCGACGTCGAGCAACATTAATACGTTCGACTGGTTCATGCTTGCTTTCACGATTCTGATTGCAATCGGGTTCGTAAGGTTGTTGATGGCTAGACCAAAGAAGAACATTTTCGCAATCGGATTCACATTCGTTTCGCTGGCTATTTTTCTGTTCTCTGACTACGTCATGATTACGGAGAGCTGGATGAAATAAGACCAGCCCGGTCTACATAAGCAGCAAATAACAAGACCTCGAGTTCACCCAAAGTGAACTCGAGGTCTTGTTGTTGTTTCGAAACACACTATTACGCTCGAATAAAAGTGCCGTGCCCAACGGGCACACGACTCCAAGCATGCAGCCTCTAGCCAACGTCTCAGTCTCGCCTTCATCTGGTCTCCCCACCAGGGGGCTTCCATCACAGTTGCAACCAATGGGCGGTGACAGATGGACACGAAAGAACAAGTATGCGGACGACTGAGCGTATCTAGGTACAATAAACAAGCAGCTTTGCCGCGAATGCGGCAAGAGCAAGTACACGTTCCAACGTATCCAAAGCCGCGTCCTTGTGAGGAGTCCAGAGGTAAAGGTTTCCACAAGGAAACCACATCGGGAGCATACGCTTACGACCTTTGGGGCCCTCCCTTGCAGGGAGGGTTTGGGCGGGTAGAAGCTCTTGAGGGTTTGGGTGGGTAGAGAATAAATAAGAGGTCCCAGGGGCAAGGCCCCTAGAATCCTCCTAATAGTAACAACTAGTGGGGACCAAAGGGGCAAAGCCCATACAATCCTTAATAATAAACGGGTTCATAGGGGGCTGGCCCCTATACCCACCACATTTCGCCCAGCGGCTCGCGAATCAGCACCTGCTGCAGGTTCTGAACGGCTTTGGAGAAGCCTTCGTCGATCGACATCAGGCCGTCTTCATGCTCGATGCTGACGACATAGTCATATCCAACCAGACGGAGTTCGCTGATGATATCTGCCCACGTCTTCAAGTCATGACCGAAGCCAACCGTGCGGAACTGCCATGCGCGGTCCAGCATTTGCGTATACGGCTGCATGTCTGTAATGCCGTGCGCATTAACGTTGATCGGATCGATCGACGTATCTTTGGCATGGAAGTGATGAATTGCGCCAGCACGTCCAAGAATGCGAACTGCTTGAACAGGGTCAATACCTTGCCACCACATGTGGCTAGGGTCCAAGTTGGCGCCGATCGATTTGCCGGCAGCTTCGCGAAGACGAAGCAGCGTCGAAGGGCTGTGGACGGAGAAGCCGCCATGCAGCTCCAGACCGATTTTGACATTAGCAGCCTCTGCAATGCCGCCGATTTCGCTCCAGTACGGAATTACTTTCTCTTCCCACTGCCATTTCAGAATATCTTGATAGTCGTTCGGCCAAGGTGCAACAGGCCAGTTCGGGTATTTGGCACCCTCGTGGTCACCTGGACAGCCGGAGAACGTATTCACGACTGGCACTTCCAGTCGATTAGCCAGCTCGATTGTTTTGCGGATGACCGCATCATCAGGTTCAGCAAGCGCTTTCTGAGGATGAAGAGGGTTGGCATGGCAGCTGAGCGCACTAATGATTAGACCGCGGGATTCGATAGCTTGTTTGAATTCACGAAGTTTACCTGCATTGGCGAGCAAAGTATCTGGATCGCAATGCGCGTTGCCAGGATAGCCGCCTGTTCCGAGCTCTACGGCATCAAGGCCTTTAGAAGCGATATAGTCAAGCGCTTCCTCAAACGGTTTGCCTCCGAACAATACAGTGAATACACCAAGTTTCATGTGTGCATAGCCTCCCGAATATTAGATTTATGTAGATCCAATAAGTTATAAGCTGAACTGCTAGTTTCCATTATATCATGCCCAAATAGGCGGAATAACCCTATGAAATGCTGCATTTATGTCCGTTTTAGCCATTCGTATAAACGGGAATCGGACAATGATCTGGTGCGGCGCATATTATTTGCCGGTGGAATCAGTATGTCTGCTCTGGTACACTTAGAGGATAGAATGTAAGACAAAGGATGGCGGATCTTGTAATGACGAAGCAAATTACGCGGGGAGACATTGAGCTTCTTGCGCCTGCAGGCGATTGGGATTGTATGCGGGCAGCAGTGGCCAATGGTGCCGATGCGATATTTTTTGGTGTAGAGAAGTTTAATGCACGCGCGCGTGCAAACAATTTTCAGACGGACGAGCTGCCTGAGATTATGGCGTTCTTGCATAGCTACGGCGTGAAGGGCTTCCTGACCTTTAATATTCTCGTCTTCGAGGATGAGCTGAACGATGCGAAGAAGCTGATCGAATCCTGCATCGATGCAGGTGTAGATGCGGTTATCGTACAAGACCTGGGCCTGGTGAAGCTGATTCGCGAGATGTCGCCGGACTTCCCGATTCACGGCTCGACACAGATGACCATTACATCGCCAGAAGCGGTTGAATTCACGAAGCCGTTCGATATGGAACGGGTCGTGCTGGGACGGGAGAACAATCTGAAGCAGATTCAGAAAATCGGCGAGCAAGCGAAGCTGCCGATGGAAGTATTCGTACATGGCGCATTATGTGTATCGTACTCCGGCCAATGCTTAACGAGCGAGATGTGGGGCGGACGATCGGCCAACCGCGGGGAATGCGCACAGGCCTGCAGGCTGCCTTATGATCTGATGGTCGATGGCGAACAGAAGCCGATGGGCGACGTTGCGTATCTGCTGTCTCCGAAAGATCTTGCGGCTATTGATATTATCCCGGAGCTGATCGAAGCGGGGGTAACCTCCTTCAAAATTGAGGGCCGACTGAAGAGCCCCGAATATGTAGCGAACGTCGTCAGCAAATATCGCAAAGTGATCGACAACTATTTCGACGGGCTGCCTACAGAGCCATCGAAGGAAGAAGTTCGCGAGCTGCAGCAAAGCTTCTCGCGCGGCTTCACGCACGGCTTCCTCAAGGGAACGAACAACAAGCAGCTCGTTGACGGCACGTTCCCGAAGAGCCGCGGCGTCTATCTTGGACGAGTCGAACGCGTCCTTCGCGATGCGGTTATATGCCGCATTGACGCCCCGCTCAAGCGCGGCGACGGCATCGTATTCGACGCGGGCGATCCGACGAAGAAGGAAGAAGGCGGCCGTGTCTATGACCTTCGTCGTCAAGGCGTGAAGATTGAAGGCGAGGCACAGGAGGGCGTTGTGCTCGAGATTGTTCCTGGCCGTAACGACGTGGACCTTCGCCGCGTGAAGGTTGGAGACAAAGTGTGGAAGACGAGCGACCCTGCGCTTGATAAACGTCTTCGTGCTACGTTCGAGACGGACAAGCCTTACCGCGTATTTCCGATGCGAGTGACCGTATCAGGCGCAGCGGGCGAACCGATGGTTACAACATGGACCGATGTGCAGAAGGGTACCACAGTTGAGGTTGTATCGGAGATTCCGCTTGAGAAGGCATTGAAGCGCCCAATGGATAAGGCGCTATTGGAAGATCAGCTTGGTCGACTAGGCGGTACACTGTACCAGTTGGACTCGCTTGATGTGAACCTTGAAGGCGAACTCATTATTCCCGTTCGCGAGCTGAATCGGATTCGCCGTGCAGCAGTCGAGCAGCTGACAGAAGAGCGTCCGAAGCCGCCAGTTTACATTAAATATGAAGTGGATGCTTTTGCAGACGCATCGACTAATAAAACGGACAGCGATGTAGAGCCGTACCTGACTGTACTGTGCCGTACGTTGGAGCAGGTAGAGGCAGCAGTGAAGACGAATGCGACGATGATCTACGCTGACTTCGAGTTCATCAAGCAATTCCCTGCAGCGATTGAGGTTGCACGCAAGGCGGGCAAGCCTATCGCACTGGCAACACCTCGCATTCATATGCCGGGAGAGAACGGCTACCATGCGAATATACTGAAGCTGAAGCCGGATGCGGTGCTTGTTCGCAATACGGGCGCACTCTACTATTACTTGCGTGCCCGGGCCAGCTCGGCGCCGGGGGAGGCGTTCCCGCAGCTGATTGGCGATTTCTCGCTTAACATTGCGAACCATAAAGCGGTCAACCTGTTTACCGAAGCAGGCTGCGATATGGTAACCCCTTCTTACGACTTGAACATCCAGCAGATGGTTGATTTGCTGGGCAATGCCGACACTTCTCGGCTGGAGGTTGTGCTGCACCAGCATTTGCCGATGTTCCATACGGAGCATTGTGTCTATTGTACGTTCATGAGTGAAGGAACCGACTTCACGAACTGCGGCCGTCCTTGCGAGGAATCCCGAGCGTCGCTGCAGGACCGAATCGGCATGTCCCATCCAGTTCGCGTCGATGAGGGCTGCCGCAACACGGTTTATAATGCGATCGAGCAATCGGGTGCCGAGTATTTGAATCACTTTATTGAGCTTGGCGTTCGCTCGTTCCGGATCGAGTTCCTGGAAGAGTCGGCGGATAAAGTGAATGAAGTGATGAACCTCTATGAGGATGCGCTGGCTGGCCGCATCAGCGGCACGACGGTATGGCGCAGCTTGAAAGCCATCAATCAGCTTGGCGTAACGCGTGGCCAACTGGTCAAATAGACGGATTCGATATGAAGAAGACAGGCAGTTGTCCACTGGACAGCGGCCTGTCTTTTTCTATGCATCATTTTCCATCTGTTGGGGGATGGTAAGAAACACAGGTCATCCCTAATTGTGGTGTTATGACAGGAGGAGATAAGAAGAGCCATGATAACGCCTAGACAGTTGGCTTCGACCGTCATTCTGTTTCTAATCGGCAGCTCCTCCTTGTTTCTGCTAGGAGGCAATGCGGATCGTGATGCGTGGATATCCGTCATCATCGGCATGCTGGCCGGGCTGCTGATGCTTAGCTGTGTAACGCTGCAAATTCAGAGGCTTGAACCAAATCGGAATTTGATTGAGCTGTTCAAGCTGTATTTTGGCCGAATAATCGGGTTCGTGTTCGGATTTATTTACATTATCTATTACAGCTACAAATGCATTCGCAATGTCCGTGAATTTGCAGATCTCTCTATTATGTACTTACTGCCGGATACGCCCTTGTCCATGGTTATTCTGATGATCTGCTTCATTGGAGGCTATGCGGTCATTGGAGGACCAGGTGTATTCTTCCGAATGGTAGAAGTGCTGCTTCCTATTCTTGTGGTGATCTATGTCGCGTTGTTCCTCCTGCTGCTCAGCGCCGGCTTGATGGACTTGAATCGTCTGCTGCCTATGCTGGAGAAAGGCTTCAAACCGGTGTGGGACGCTGCAATCCCAGAGATTATCTCTTTCCCGTTCGGCGAAATGGTATTGTTCCTCATGTTCTGGCGGTATACAGCTGAGGGGGACAGCGGAACAGTCATGGGAATGACGATGAAGGGCTACATTTTTGCGGGTGTCTTTATTACCCTTATGAACATCGTCACGATTGCTTCTCTTGGGCAGCTCTCAGGCTGGAGCGTTGTTCCGCTGCTTCAAGCAACGACTTTCGTGGAGCTGGGCAACATTCTTGAACGGATCGATCCGCTAGTGTCGCTGCTGTTGTTCTCGGCTGTTTATGTCAAGCTCACAGCGTATTACCTAGGGGCGTCCATTGCATTCGCGTATTTGTTTCGTGTGAAGCTGCGAATTGCAGCTATTCCGGTCGGTTTTGGTATCTACGCCGGTTCCTACTGGTTCAAGAGCTACATGCATCAGGTGAATGTCGGCTTCGAAAGAAACTTGAAGGTTCACTTTCCGATTTTTCAAATCGTCATCCCAATCGTGCTTCTGCTCGTCATGTTAATGAGGAAGAAAATTCGGTCCAAAGGCAAGCATGCAGGGACGATTGACTAGCCGAGGAGAGGAGTCAGAGGATGTTCATGTCCAACAATAAGCGAAAGCAAGAAACGAATACAGGGCGCGAGCGGCAAGTCGAACAACTGCTGGTTCCTGATCTGGATCAAAATATGGAGCGGCTCCAGCTTTTTCTCGGTGAAGGAGCCGATATCGTACACCGTACACTGACACATCGTTCATTTCCAGATCAACGATATTCGCTGTTCTACATAGATGGCATTGTGGATGGAGCTGCGATCGGAACCATGCTCCTCGGCTTACTGGAGGATGGTAATAAAATAATAGAAAGTACGGATGGGCTATATACGCATTTGACAGACCGATCCATTGCTGTGGGCAAAATACGACCCGCCGAGACGATACAGGAGTTAGGCTATGCTGTGCTCGAGGGGAGCTCTGTCATCCTCGTCGAAGGAAGCCTCAAAGCGATTATTATCGACACGACCGGCGGAGAGAGTCGTTCCGTTGAGGAGCCGACCTCCCAGACGGTCGTCCGCGGTCCGAAGGAAGGGTTCACAGAGAATCTGCGTACGAATACCGCGCTGATGCGCCGGATTATTAAGTCTCCTAAGCTGCGGTTTGACTACAAGGTAATCGGAAGAGAGACACGTACGAACGTTGCGATTGTGTACTTGCAAGGGATTGCGCAGGATGATGTCGTTCAAGAAGTCCATCGCCGCATCGATCAGATTGAGATTGATGCGATTCTTGAAAGCGGCTATATCGAAGAGTTTATTCAAGACAAAGCGTTCACGCCGTTCCCGCTTATTCAGAATACGGAACGCCCGGATACAGCATGTGCTAGTATCCTTGAGGGACAAGTCGTCATCATGGTGTCAGGTACGCCGTTTGTTCTGATCGCACCTGCTACGTTCGTCAAGTTTTTTCAATCTAGCGAGGATTATTACCAACGTTACGACATCTCTACATTTCTGCGATTAATACGGGTGATATCATTCTTCATCTCCATGCTGCTGCCATCGCTATATATCGCCATTACAACCTTCCATCAGGAAATGCTGCCGACCCCGCTGCTGATCAGTCTTGCCGCACAGCGTGAGGGAGTCCCTTTTCCTGCGCTAGTTGAGGCCTTCCTGATGGAGATTACATTCGAGATACTGCGTGAGGCTGGCGTACGGATGCCTCGTATTATCGGACCTGCAATCTCGATTGTAGGCGCACTCGTACTCGGACAAGCGGCCGTACAAGCAGGACTAGTCTCCGCGGCGATGGTTATTGTCGTTTCGTTCACCGCTATCGCCAGTTTTGTCATACCGGCGGTTAATATGGGGGTTGCGGCAAGGCTTATCCGATTCGCGCTTATGATTCTTGGAGGCTCGTTCGGTCTTTTTGGGATTATGTCGGGATTAATGGTGCTGTTGGCGCATATGAGTGGACTTCGTTCATTCGGTAAACCGTACTTGCTTCCATTCTCACCATTAATTATTTCGAACCTTAAGGACGCATTCATACGAGTCCCTTGGTGGGCGATGCGCAAGCGTCCGATTGGCATGTCCTCTAATCAGGTTCCGAATCAGAATCGAATCGGCGGGGGCAAGAGGCCTGATCCAGACCAGGGAGGGGCTTGAGGATGAAGCGGGAGATATCAACCCTGCAAACCGTTGCGATTGTGATTAATGCGATAACGCCGACGGCGGTACTCTCCGTACCGGGCGTTGCCATCGGGTTTGCATCGAATGATGGATGGATTGCGGTACTGATTGCCGCTGCTGCCGGAGTGATCATCGCAATCGCAATGGCAGCAATATGCAGAAGAAACCCAGGATTGTTGTTTCTGGAATGGATCGAGAGCCGTTTGGGCACAGCGACAGGTATCTTCATTGGTGTTCTTCTCGGGGTTTATTACTTTAACGCTTTCTGTATGATCGTTCGAGAATTCGCTAATTTCATTGAAGATATGGTACTGGATGAGACGCCGATCGTCATGCTTATTGTTGTGATGGTTGCAGTTTCGGCATTCTCGATTGCACATGGCATTGAAGCGATGGCTCGTTCTGCTGCTCTTGTCTTGTATTTGATCATGATCATTGTTCCGATATCAGTCGGATTAAACTTTGACGACATTAATTTCAAGGAGCTGCTGCCTTTCTTCGATGCTGGAGCAACCCGAATCGGATTGGCAACGATTGCGCCACTCCTATGGCTGTCAGAGGTCTCGATTCTACTTATCGTTCAGCCGTACATGAAATATCCGAAATCGGTTATGCGGGCTAGTGTTATCGGATCCATTGGAAGCTCTCTACAGCTGCTGCTGGTAACAGTGATATCGACAAGTATATTTGGTGCGGATGTTGTCCGAATGATGTCCTATCCTTTATTCAATATGGTTGGCATTGTCGAGGTCGGCGAGTTTGTGGAACGAATCGAAATATTTACGATTTCTGTATGGGGGATGACCATGTATGTGAAAATGGCGGTTTTCTTATTCGGAGCCGTTCATTGCTTTACGCATGCTCTACGACTAAAGAGCAGCATGCATGTTTTGTTCAGTATTAGTTTGCTTGCTGTAGCAACCATAATTGTAACCTGGCCGCGTAACACGGAGCACGGTCAATATGTGATGATTGAAAGCGTTCCGTTCTTTACGCTGTTTAATCTCATTATTCCTGCATGTATAGCGATTGGATTGCTTGCAACAAGAGGCAGAGGGGCAGCGAAAGGGGAGCAAGCGCCATGAGAAGCACAATACGAAGTGCTATGATGGTGGTCTTACTACTATTGCTATGTGTTGCAACAACAGGCTGCTGGAATCGAATTGAGCTTAACGAGCTTGCAATTACATCGGCAACGGGAGTGGATTGGGACGGCCAGAATTGGGTGATGTCCTATCAGGTTCTTATCCCTGCAGCGATCTCATCAGGTATCGGAACAGCAGGTGGCGGAACACCGCAATCACCCGTGATCGTCTATTCGACTAAAGGAAAATCGATTCGTGAGGCAATGATGCACAGCTATTCCGAGAGTCCACGCAAGCTGTTTTACGCGCATAACCGGGTTGTGATCATAAGTGAAGAGGTGGCACGCCGCGGCTTTAATGAGCTTCTTGATGTATATTTTCGCAACTCGGGTCCTCGTGAGACGGTCAGCATGCTCGTAACGCCAGGTACAGCCCGGCGAGTATTGGAGCAGTTCATGCAGCTGGTCATTATTCCAGGCGAAGGGATGAAGGACATTATTATGTCTGAAGCTCGAAACGCATCCGTTCTGCCGAATATTCCGGTCTATCAGATGGCGATGAATCTAACGAGTGATGCGAAGAGCAGCGTATTGCCCGAAATTTATATCTCTGGCAATGAAGATACGTCCACGCTGGACTCCTTCACGCATACCACAATTCCATCTAAGCTTAAGCTGGGACGTCTGGCCATCCTGCATAACGACCGAATGATTGGCTGGATGAATCGAAAGCAGTCGCTCGGCGTTTCTTTTCTGCGTGACGAAGTGAAGCAGACAACCATTACCACGCCTTGTACAGATGAACAAGGACATAGCGGATTCGACACGTTAGTTATTCAACGTTCCTCTACCAAGCTTAAGCCGAAGTTAACCGAGGGAAAGCTTAGTTATAACGCGAAGGTTCATGTTTCAGGCGTACTGACAGAGTCTGATTGTGCTCAGAATCTGTACAAGCCGGATATCATTATGAAGATGGAAAGCGCAGCTGAGCAGCAAATCCAACAAGTTCTGAAAGGGGCCTGGAAGAAGGGCCAGCAGATGGGTGCAGACGTATTTGGAGCTGCAGAGAAAGCGCATCGGAAGTATCCGAAAGCATGGAAGCAGTGGAGCAAGGACTGGAACAGCGTGTTTGGCGAGGCACCGCTTGAAGTGCAAGTGGATTTCCGAATTACGCGTATGGGTCTAAGCAACAAATCGTTCCAATACATGACGGACAAAAATAAGAAAGGCTGAGGAATATGCTTAATCCGAATATTCTAATTACAGTTGGTTTTGCTGTGATGCTATATGCCGGCGCCAGGATTCTGCATCGTAAGCGATACTACCGAGACTTTGTCTGGTACGTATGTATACTGGGCTGGGCATTCGTTATTATGCTGGCTTATGTACAGAAGCTGCCGATGGCATCGCAAATAACGAGTATTGCTCTGTTCAAACAATGTGTGAAGCCGTTCTCGCAGCAGCTGCTCCCGATTATGAATTTGGAGTTTGAATAAATCCGATACGATTCGTCAGAGCTGGATGTTATGGCATTTCTGCTGTTTGACAATTGGATAGCCCTTGTCCTAGACTGATGTCATTATTCTTTTTGAACAACCTCTTATAGAAGCGGAGAGTGACAGAATGAACGGGGCGTGGTATACGGGCTGGCGGCATGTATTCAAGCTGGACCCGGATCGCGAAATATCGGACGAGGCGCTTGAAGCCGTATGTATGTCCGGTACAGATGCCATTATGGTCGGAGGCTCAAGCGGCATTACGTATGATAATACAGTTGATCTAATGTCCCGTGTTCGCAGATATGCGGTTGATTGCGTGCTGGAGGTTACGAGCCTTGATGCGGCCGTTCCTGGGTTTGACAACTATCTGGTACCGCTCGTGCTTAATGCTGAGCGAGCTGAATGGCTGATCGGTAGGCAGACGGCCGCGCTGCAGGAATACGGCCATTTGATTCCGTGGGAGATTACAGCTGCTGAAGGATACTTGATCATGAATGGAGAGGCGACTGCAGCAGTGGTCAGCGGCGCCAATGCGAATCTGAGTCTAGAAGAAGCGGTCGCCTATGTTCAGGCAGCCGATCGGCTCTTGCGTCTTCCGATCATCTATATCGAATACAGCGGTATATTTGGCGATATGACGCTTGTTCGCCGAGCCTCAGAGATTGTATCTCAAGCGCATATCATATACGGTGGCGGCATAGACGGACCAGACAAAGCCGCCGAGGCGGCACGCGCTGCCCATACTGTCGTTGTCGGCAATATTGTATACGATAACCTGGATGCGGCGCTTGAGACGGTTCAGGCTGTGAAAGCCATAGCGATCGGCGTATCTTAATAAGACTTTACTTGCGGGCAGAGATAGATAATAGACGGTTCTTTCGGAAGGATAATCTACAAGAGGCGTATGCAGTCAGAACGTATACAATCGTTAAGCTGCAACGCTTCTTCCGTTCCGGAAGAGCCGTCTTTTGTTGTGCCGCAACGAGATTCGGTACGGCATGCAATTTCTTACAGAACATTGGAAAATCTGAAATTGACACTTCCCCCGCCGTTGTCTAGACTAGACATACACAGGCGAACAACGATACGAACAAGAATGTTCTGGATGTTCATTTTATACCCTTTCATTGACATTCCAGAACACTAGCTATAGGCGAAGGAGCAACGAATATATGTTTAATTCCATTAATATCGATGCAGCGGTGCAGAGACTTAATCCGCAGCAGCGAGAAGCCGTGCAAGCGACAGAAGGACCACTGCTCATCATGGCAGGGGCGGGCAGCGGCAAGACGCGCGTCCTTACGCATCGTATTGCTTATTTAATTGAGAAGAAGCGGGTTGCGCCATGGAGCATTCTCGCCATTACCTTTACGAATAAAGCGGCTCGCGAAATGCAGGACCGTGTAGGGAAGCTGGTTGGCCCTTCTGGCAACGACATCTGGGTTTCTACCTTCCACTCGATGTGCGTGCGGATTTTGCGCCGTGATATTAATCGAATTGGATTTACGACAAGCTTCTCGATTCTTGACTCGGCGGATCAGCTGTCGGTCATTCGCAACATTATGAAGGAAAAGAATATCGACACGAAGAAAATCGAGCCGAAGGCCATTCAAGCGGCTATTTCCAGTGCGAAGAACGAGCTGCTCACGCCAGAGCGATTCTCAGCTAAAGCCGGCGATTACTTCGAGCAGATTGCAGCGGATGTATATGAACAATATCAGAAGCGGCTTCGCGCGAATAACTCGCTGGATTTCGATGATTTGATCATGACGACGATCCAGCTGTTCAAGGACGAGCCGGACGTCCTGACATTCTATCAGAACAAGTTCCGCTATCTTCACGTTGACGAATATCAGGATACGAACCGTGCGCAGTACATGCTGTGCCGGATGCTGGCTGACAAGCATCATAATATTTGCGTAGTCGGCGATAGCGACCAGTCGATCTATCGTTGGCGCGGTGCGGATATTACGAACATTCTTAACTTCGAAGAGGACTATCCGGAGTCGAAGACGATTCTGCTCGAGCAGAACTATCGTTCGACATCGAACATTTTGAATGCGGCGAACGCCGTTATCGGCAACAATGCAGGGCGCAAGCCGAAGCGGCTGTGGACGGATCAAGGTCCGGGTGAAGCGATTACGGTTTACCAAGCGGATTCCGAGCATGATGAAGGTTATTTCGTAACCGGCGAGATCAGCAAGCATGTGAAGGAAGGCCGCAAATATGCTGACCACGCGATTTTGTACCGTACGAACGCGCAGTCGCGGGTAATCGAGGAAATTCTGATCAAGTCGGATATTCCGTATCAAATCGTAGGCGGCATTAAGTTCTACGATCGCAAAGAGATTAAGGACCTTCTCGCATACTTGAGGCTTATATCGAACCCGGATGACGACATCAGCTTGATCCGTATCGTGAATGTCCCGAAGCGCGGCATCGGTGACACAACCGTTGGCAAGATAGCTGACGAAGCGGCGCGCCGCGGCATCTCCATGTTTGCGGCACTCGGCACGCTTGATGAGTTCGGCGGTATCGAGGTGACAGGCAAGGCGCGTGCAGCGCTTATCCAGTTCCGGGATATGATTGCGAGTTTGACGCGAATGGTCGAATATTTGTCCGTAACGGAATTGACCGAGAAGATTCTTGAGATGTCCGAATACCGTCTGGAGCTGCAGCGCGAGAACACGCTCGAGTCGAAGGCGCGCGTTGAGAATATCGAGGAATTCCTGTCCGTCACGCTGGAGTTCGAGAAGAACAACGAAGATAAGTCGCTTGTTGCTTTCCTGACGGATCTCGCACTCATTGCGGATATCGATTCGATGAACAAGGATGAAGAAAATAACGAGCCGCAGGATTCGGTCATTCTGATGACGATGCACAGCGCGAAGGGTTTGGAGTTCCCGGTTGTCTTCATCATCGGCATGGAGGAGAGCGTCTTCCCGCACAGCCGTGCATTCATGGACAACGAGGAGCTCGAAGAAGAGAGACGGCTTGCGTACGTTGGCATTACTCGTGCGGAGAAGAAGCTTTATCTGCTCTGCGCGCGCATGCGGACGCTGTTCGGACGCACGAACACGAACCCGCCTTCACGTTTCCTCCAGGAAATTCCGGAGGACGTGAAGACGCTGGCCTCGCCCGGCCGCACCATTGGCGGCGGCGGACTTGGCTTCAGCGGCGGCACGGCGGGCGGATGGTCCGCCGTGCGCCGCGGGGGCGCCGCAGCGCCTAACGCCGGCAGCCAGCAGGCTGGCGCTGGCGGCATCGGCTACCGCGGCGGCGCCCCTGGCACAGGGCGCGTCATCTCAGGCGCGCCAGTGCCAGGAACAAGCGGCGTGCGTGTGTCGACGCCGATTGGAGCCGCCGGCACGGTGGCGGGCGGTGCCGCTACAGATGGCGCGGCGCGGCAGTTCGCGGCGGGGGACAAGGTCACCCACGCCAAGTTCGGCGAGGGCGTTGTCGTTGCGGTGAAGGGCACCGACAAGGATACGGAGCTGCAGATCGCATTCCCGGCGCCAGTTGGGCTGAAGCGGCTGCTGGCTGCTTTTGCACCGATCACCAAAGTATGAACTAGCAGATAAGAACGGAACGGAATCATCCATTATCCGATAGGAAGAGGGATATTATCGATGGAGCAATTCGCAGGAGCAGCAGCGCCAGAACAGCTGGAACGTATGAAGCAGCTTGCAGACGAGATTGCGCGCCACAGCTACAACTATTACACGCTTGATAATCCGACCATCAGCGACGCTGAGTTCGACAAGCTGTATGACGAGTTGGCTGCACTTGAGCAGGCGACGGGAGTCGTATTGGATCATTCTCCGACCCAGCGGGTTGGCGGCGAGCTGCTCAAAGGCTTTGAACCGCATCGCCATCTATCCCGTCTGTGGAGTCTCGACAAGGCGCAGAACATTGAGGATCTGCGCGCTTGGAATCAACGCGTGACGAAGGCGGTAAGCGACTGGAATACGAAAAATCCGAGTCAAACGCCGCTCCCTGCGCCTTCCTATGTCATTGAACTGAAGTACGATGGCTTGACGCTCAACCTAACGTATGACGGAGGCAGACTCGTACAGGCGTCGACGCGCGGCAACGGTGTCGTAGGCGAGGGGATTCTGGCGCAGGTGAAGACGATTCGCTCCGTGCCGCTCACGATTCCTTTTACGGAAGGGTTAATTGAAGTTCAGGGCGAGGGAATTATGAACCTGTCTGTGCTTGAAGCGTACAACCGTACAGCTGAGGAGCCTCTCAAGAACGCCCGTAATGCAGCGGCAGGCGCACTCCGCAACCAGAATCCGCGTATTACGGCTGAACGCAAGCTGGATGCCTTCTTCTATAATGTGGGCCACGCACAAGGCGTGTCTTTCGAGACGCATCGCGAGATGCAGCAGTTTCTGATTGACAACCGGTTCAAGGTGAATCCGTATGTGACTTATTGCAATACCATAGAAGAGGTTGAGCAGGAGATGTCCCGCATTACGGAGATGCGCCCAACGCTCGACTATCTCATTGATGGTGCTGTTGTGAAGCTTGTCGATATGCGTACGCGCGAAGCGCTCGGCTATACGGACAAATTCCCGCGCTGGGCCGTTGCATTCAAGTTCGAGGCGGAGGAGACGACGACCGTTCTCGAGTCGGTATCCTGGGAAGTAGGCCGTACGGGCAAAATAACGCCAGTTGCGCGTGTAGAAGCCGTCGAACTAGCTGGCGTTACGGTACAGAACTGTACGCTCAACAACATTGGCGATATCGAGCGGAAGAACCTGAAGCACGCGCTTGGCACTCGTGTCTTTATTCGCCGATCCAACGACGTCATTCCTGAAATTCTCGGCAAGGCGGATGAAGAAGAGGGACAGGAGATCGTATTCCCAACCGCGTGTCCTTCCTGCGGCACAGAGCTGGAGCAGCGCGGTGCTCATCTATTCTGCAACAACAAGCTGGGCTGCAAGCCGCAGCTGATAGGCCGAATTACGCATTTCGCATCTCGTGATGCGATGGATATTGAGACATTCAGCGTCATGACCGCTGAACAATTATATGAAGATTGCGAAGTGCGGGACCCTGCCGATCTCTACGCGCTAACCTTTGATGACCTGATTAAGCTGGATCGCTTCGGCGAGCGCAAGGCGCAGAAGCTGCTCGAAGCGTTCGAGAAGTCGAAGGATCGCGACCTAGCAGCTTTTCTGTTCGCGCTGGGCATTCCCAATACGGGCAAAGCGACGACGAAGGTGCTTGCGGACCATTTCGGAAGTCTCGATGCTTTAATGAGCGCGGGAGAAGAAGAGCTTGTTCAGCTGCCTGATATCGGCGGCATTGTTGCGGACAGCATTGTCAGCTTCTTCGCCGATCCGCTCGTGAAGAACAGCATTGCGCGCATGCGGGCGTATGGCGTGAAGGCAGAAGCCGAGCAGCGTGTGGTGGCTGCAGACGCAGCGGAGAGTGTCTTTAATGGTAAGACAGTCGTTCTGACGGGTACACTTTCTTCTATGACGCGCGACGAAGCCGCGAAGAAGCTGGAGGCGCTTGGGGCCAAAGTCTCGGGCAGCGTGTCGAAGAAGACCGACTTCGTTATTGCGGGCGAGAGCGCAGGCAGCAAGCTGACGAAGGCGAAGGACCTTGGTGTAACAGTGATTGAAGATGAGGAATTGTTCAAGCAAATGCTTGGCGAGTAGTTAGCCATTGATACGAACACGAACCGCGGGGACCGGGTTAGCCATGAAGCTGGCCTGTACCCTGCGGTTTTTCTAGTTTTAGCAGGATTGTTGATTGTCTTATTTTACAAGTAGTAATTCGGTTTTAGTCGTGGTATATTATTTCTTGTCGCTTCGGACGGCGTCGAAAAACAACGAACATCATCACAAATGAATGAAATAAGTTGTTGACACCGAGAACGAAAGCTGATAAAGTATATAACTGTCGCCGCGACAAACGGCGAATGATGTGAAAGACAAGTTCTTTGAAAACTGAACATATGGATCGCGTCGATCCAAACAAATAGTAAGTCAGCTTTTAATGAGCTAAACAAGCTTCACCATCATTGGTGACAATCCGCATCCCTT
>Ga0182739_1000226_pt1 | contig 96159 bp, 96 predicted proteins | sample eDN5th30CBELigBY_FD_128873 | JGI IMG/M metagenome (GOLD analysis project Ga0182739, IMG submission 128873) | Enriched backyard soil microbial communities from Emeryville, California, USA - eDNA 5th pass 30_C BE-Lig BY (version 2) (version 2) | ecosystem: Environmental > Terrestrial > Soil >...
CTTCCACTCCTGGATCTATCGCGCGCGTCCGGACGTGAACTGCATCATCCACACGCATCCGCTGCACGCCGCGTCGCTGTCGATGCTGGAGGTGCCGCTGGAAATCTCGCACATGGACAACTGTCCGCTGTACGACGACGTGGCCTTCCTGAAGGATTGGCCCGGCGTGCCGGTGGGCAACGAGGAGGGCGAGATCATTTCGGCCGCGCTGGGCGCCAAGCGCGCCATCCTGCTGTCGCACCACGGCATGCTGGTCGCGGCCGGCTCGGTGGAGGAAGCCTGCGTGCTGGCGCTGCAGTTCGAGCGGGCGGCGCGCATGCAGCTGCTGGCCATGGCGGCGGGCAAGATCCAGCCGATCCCGCCGGCGCTGGGCCGCGAGGCCCACGATTGGATCCTGACGCCGAAGCGTTCGCAGGTGGGATTCTCCTACTATGCGCGGCGCGCGCTGCGGGCGCATCCGGACGTGCTGGCCTAGGGCTTGCGCGGCTCGGCGCCAGGCGCCCGCCGGCCATGGAGGCGGCGGGCGCCGGTCGGCTCGACGGCCGGGCCGGTTTAGGGCATTCTTAGCGGTCGTATTCCGCCATTCCCTAGTCCATGATCGACCTGCCGCACCGCTTGCGCGCCCTGCGACGCCAGCAAACCCTGTCCCTGGAACAGCTGGCGCAGCGCACCGGATTGACCAAGAGCTACCTCTCCAAGCTGGAGCGTGGCTTGAGCGAACCGTCCATTTCCACCGTGTTGAGGCTGGCCGAAGCCTATGGCCTGGGCGTGTCCCAGCTGGTCGGGTCCGACGACGCGGCGCAGGAAGAGGTCGTCAGCGTGGTGCGGGTCGCGGACCGCGAGGCGCTGCAGCGCCGCGGCCTGGGCAGCGAATACCACTACGAATCGTTGGCCGGGCGCCGCAAGGTCAAGGCGATGGAGCCGTTCGTGGTGCATCCGCCGCGCGAATTCCCCGACGCCACCGCCGTGTTCCCGCACCCTGGCGAGGAGTTCCTGCTGGTGCTCAAGGGCGCCATCGAAGTCCATGTGGGCGAGCGGCAGTTCCGCCTGGAAACCGGCGATTCGGTCTATTTCGATTCCGAACTTCCCCACCGCATGCGCACCGTCAGCCGCGCCATGGCCGAGGTGCTGGTGGTGGCGGCGCATTGAGCCGGGCCCGGCCTGCCGCATAATGTCCCATACAGATACCGCAGATACAGGAACTACCATGAAAAACGACCAATCGCGGCTGGTCCGCATCGATGCCGGCCCCATGAAGAATCCGGTGCCCGGCAAGCCCCGCCGCCCGATTTCCGGCGACGCGGCGTTCCGCACGGTGACCGCTTTCGAGGGCAACGGCGGCAAGGCCGAGGGCGGCGTGTGGGAAAGCACGGCCGGCGTCTTCCAATCCAACACCACCGGCTATATCGAATTCGGCTACATCGTCGAGGGTTCGGCCCGCCTGGTGGATCCGGACGGCACCGTGCATGAGCTGACCGTGGGCGAAGCCTTCGTCATGCCGGAAGGCTATACCGGCCGTTGGGAAGTGGACCAATTCGTCAAGAAGATCTATTTCATTACCCGCATGGCGTAGCGCGCGCAGCACGCGAACGCGCGGACTCCCTGGAGCAAGCCTTATGACCGCCATTTCCGCTGCCCCCGTATCGGGTGCAGCGTTGCCCGCCGTCACCGCGCAGGTAGACGTCGTTTCCATCCAGTCCCAGGTCGTCTACGGCTATGTCGGCAACAACGCCGCCATGCCCGTGTTCCGCAAGGCGGGTTTGCGCGCCATCGCGGTGCCCACCGTGATCCTGAGCAATACGCCGCACTATCCGACCTTGCACGGCGGCGCGACGCCGCTGGACTGGTTCCAGGGGCTGCTGCAAGGGCTGGACGAGCGCGGCGTCACCCGGGTGGCGCGCGCGGTGGTTTGCGGTTACCTGGGCCAGCCCGGGCAGGCCGGCCTGCTGGCGGGCTGGCTGCCCGCGCTGCGCGCCGCCCGGCCCGATCTGCGGGTGCACATCGATCCCGTCATGGGCGACCGCAACGACGGCCTGTACGTGGATGAAGGGTTGGTGGCGCAATACCGCGAGCTGCTGGTGCCGCTGGCCGACGGCATGACGCCCAACCATTTCGAGCTGGAACTGCTGGTTGGCCGGACGCTGTCCTGCCTCGACGACGTGGTGGCGGCGGCGCGCGAGCTGATCGCGCTGGGGCCCGACTGGATCGTGGTGACCAGCGCCGCGCCCATGGAGGCCGCGGCGGGCACGCTGCAGCTGGCGGTGGTGACGCGGGACGAGGCCACCGTCGTCACGCATCCGGAAATCGCCATTCCCCCGTCGGTGCACGGCACGGGCGACGTTTTCATGGCCAGCATCACGGCCAGGCTGTTGAACGGCACGGACCTGGTCCAGGCCGCGCGCGAAGCCGCCGCGCAGGTGACGGTGGCGCTGGAGCGCACCCGCGAACTGGCCTGGGAAGAGCTGGCCGTCGAGGAGTAGACCGGGCCGGCCGCGCCGGCCCCGCCGGATCAGGGCACCAGCGACAGGCCGATACGGAACTGCGATTCGTTGCGCTGGTTGTAGCCCAGCAGCGTTTCGCCGTAGCCGTTGAAGTACTGCAGGTGCAGGTAGCCGTTCATGTTCAGCCAGGTGCGCTGCAGCGGCCACGCGAAGTCCAGCTGCGTGGTGCGCCGCTTCTGGTCGCCCTGGCGGTACAGGGCCGAGACCACGGCGCCGTTGTCCTGCGCCCAGCGCAACTGCCAGTCCACGTGGCCGGCATAGTCGGAGTAGTCGCGGTTCTCGTCGGCCACGCCGAAGTAGGCCTTGACCCGGGGCGCGAAGGTCAGCGTGCTGCCGCCGTCGAAGCGGTAGTGCAGGCGCGGCTCGATGTAGCCGTCGTTGAGCGAGCGGGAATCGTCGCCGTCCTTGCCGTTCGAGTTGTGTTCCACCCCGGTGTTCATGCCGAAGCGCCAGTTCCGGCTGTCGGAGGACCAGATATTGTCGGACAGCCAGAAAGCGCTGGGGTTGAAGGTGGTGTCGATGAAGGGCATGGAATCGCCCTGCAGGTCCCACAGCGAGGTCTGGGTATAGGCCAGGTAGAAGTTCTCGTCCCAGGTCGCCGGCCGCCCGCCGGCCGGGCTGAAGAGGCGGTACTTGGCGCTGATCTGGAAGCGGGCGGTGGTCTGCCCCCGGGTGCCGATGTCGAAATACACCGGCTTGTATTCGGAGATGGAGCTGCGGAACCGGTCGAACGCGGTCTGCTGCTGCACCGTGGGCACGGCGCTGGCGTCGGGCGACGGGCCGCCTTCCGGCGACGCCCCGACCGCCGTGACGGCGGCCACGGGCACGGGTTCGCCGCTGCGCGCATCCACCACCGGACCCTGCGCGGGCGTGCTGGCCAGCGTGCCGCTGTCGCGTCCGGTGGCGTCCAGCGCCATCATCGCGGGCTGGCCTTCGATGGACACGGCCTGCAGGCCGCGCGCCGTGGACGGCACCACGGCCGCCCATGCCATGCGCGCGAAATTGTTGACCGGCACGCTGAAGCTGGCCGCTCCGCCGCGCAGCTTGGCGAGGCTGCGCACGATCTGGCCGTCCTGGCCGCGCCATTGCAGCACCAGTTCGGGCGGGGCTTCCCAGGTGACGCGGGCGGTGTCTTCGTTGAAGTACACCGCTTCGATGGTGACGGTCTCGCCGGGGGCGGCCGAGGGGCGGTCCAGCCGGTATGACACGCCCGCGGAGGCGGCGCCCGCGACACCCATGGCGAGGACGGCGGCCAGGGCGCGCAGGGGCGGGACGGGGCGTGCAAGACGGCGTGTAAGCATTGGGACATAACTTGGTTTTGTGACGAGGAAATGTAGCATCGACCCCGGCAACAGTTTGTAAGGCAGGCTAATCGTATGTAGAAAGCGTAAGCCCCCGCGCATCGATGCCGATGCGCGGGGGCTTCGCGTCAGGGGCTTGCGGGCCGATTATTCGCCGAACTTGATGCCCTGGGCCAGCGGCAGCTGGCGCGAATAGTTGATCGTGTTGGTGGCGCGGCGCATGTAGTTGCGCCATGCGTCCGAACCCGATTCCCGGCCGCCGCCGGTTTCCTTTTCGCCGCCGAACGCGCCGCCGATCTCGGCGCCCGAGGTGCCGATGTTCACGTTGGCGATGCCGCAGTCCGAGCCCGCCGCCGAGAGGAAGGTTTCGGCTTCGCGCAGATCGTTGGTGAAGATGGCCGAGGACAGGCCTTGCGGCACGCCGTTGTGCAGGGCCAGCGCCTGGCTGAAATCGGTGTAGCGCATCACGTAGAGGATGGGCGCGAAGGTTTCGTGGCAGACCACGTCCGTCTGGCCAGGCATCTCGGCGATGGCGGGGCGCGCGTACCAGGCGTCGGGGTATTCGTCCTCCAGCACGCGCTCGCCGCCGGTCACCTTGCCGCCTTGTTCGCGCGCCGCCTTGAGCGCGGCCTGCATGGCGTCGAACGAGGCGCGGTCGATCAGCGGGCCGACCAGCGTGGTGCCGTCCAGGGGATTGCCGATGGGCGCGCTGGCATAGGCTTTGTGCAGGCGCTGCAGCAGCTCGTCGGCCACGCTCTCGTGCACGATCAGGCGGCGGGTGGTGGTGCAGCGTTGGCCGGCGGTGCCGATGGCGCCGAACACGATGCCGCGGGCGGCCATGTCCAGGTCGGCCGTGGGGCCGACGATGATGGCGTTGTTGCCGCCCAGTTCCAGCAGCACGCGGCCGAAACGCTGGGCCACGCGCGGGCCCACCTGGCGGCCCATGCGGGTCGATCCCGTGGCGGAAACCAGCGCCACCGCGTGCGAATCCACCAGCGCTTCGCCGATGTCGCGGCCGCCGATCAGTACTTCGGACAGGCCGGCGGGCGCGTCGCCGAAGCGTTGCGCGGCCTGGGCGAAGAGGGCCTGGCAGGCCAGGGCGGTCAACGGCGTTTTCTCGGAAGGCTTCCACACCACGGCGTTGCCGCAGACCAGGGCCAGCGCGGTGTTCCACGACCACACGGCGACGGGGAAGTTGAAGGCGCTGATCACGCCCACCACCCCCAGCGGATGCCAGGTCTCCATCATGCGGTGGCCGGGGCGCTCGGAGGCGATGGTCAGGCCGTACAACTGGCGCGATAGACCCACCGCGAAGTCGCAGATGTCGATCATTTCCTGCACTTCGCCTTCGCCTTCGGCGATGATTTTTCCGGCTTCCAGGCTGACCAGGCGGCCCAGCTCGCGCTTGTGCTGGCGCAGGATGTCGCCGAACAGGCGCACCAGTTCGCCGCGCCGGGGCGCGGGCACGTCGCGCCAGGCCAGGCTGGCCTGGCGAGCGCGCGTGATGGCCGAATGGGCCTGCGCGACCGAGTGCTCGTGGACCCGGGCCAGTTCGGCGCCATCGATCGGACTGCGCGCGCTCAGCGTTCCGCCGGTCAGCGAGTCGGGGTTCAGCCCGAGCGCTCGCAAGATGTCTTGGGGGGTATCCATGCCGGTTCCTTCGCTTAAGGGTTATGCCTAAGTGGCGATTCTGGAAAAAAATTTACTATACGAAACTCCAGCCTGAAATGCGAAACCTTTTTGGTCGCCCCTCCGGCGCGTGGCCGTATGCGCGGAGGCAGCCCGGCGCCAGGCACGCGTGAGCGTCCGGCGTCCTCACTATCCCAGGGTGAAACCGTGGCGGAACCGTTGTTGGTTGTCCAGGCAGTCACCAAGACCTATCAGCGCGATGGGCAGGCCCCGCATCGGGCGCTGGACGGCATCGATTGCCAGCTTGGCCGCGGCGAGGTCATGGTGGTGGTCGGGCCGTCGGGTTCCGGCAAGAGCACCCTGCTGCGCACCCTCAACGGGCTGGAGACCATCGACAGCGGCGCCATCCGCGTGGACGGCGTGTCGCTCACCGACCCAGCCACCGACGTCAATCGCTGGCGCACCGAGGTCGGCATGGTGTTCCAGCACTTCAACCTGTTCCAACACCGTACCGCGCTGGACAACGTCGCGCTACCCCAGCGGGTGGTGCGGGGGCGCGGCCGGGCGGAGGCCGAGCGCTACGCCCGCGACCTGCTGGGCCGAGTCGGCATGGCCGACTACGGCGAGCGCTATCCCAGCCAATTGTCCGGCGGCCAGCAGCAGCGCGTGGCGATCGCCCGCGCGTTGGCCATGGATCCCAAACTGATGCTGTTCGACGAGGCGACCTCGGCGCTCGATCCCGAGACCGTGGGCGGCATCCTGGAACTGATGCGCGCCCTGGCGCGAGACGGCATGACCATGGCGGTGGTGACCCACGAAATGGGCTTCGCGCGCGACGTGGCCGACCGCGCGCTGTTCATGGATGCCGGCCGCATCGTCGAGATGGGCACGCCCGACGACGTTTTCTGCCACCCCAAGGAAGCGCGCACCCGCGCCTTCCTGGAAAAGATTCTGTAGTCCCAGCAGCAAAGAAGCAACGAAGCGGGCCGTCCGCGCAGGGCGCGGCGCCCGAGGGTAACCAGGCCGGTCCGGCTGATCCGGGCGCTGCCGGCGCGATGTGCTTTGCCCGGAATGACATGGGTCCATTCACCACAAGGGGTTAGCGATGCTGAAAATCAAACAATGGCTGGGCGTGGCCGGCTTCGCCCTGGCGGCCGCCGCGGTCGCCGCGCCGGCGCAGGCCGACGAACTGGCGGACATCCTCAAGCGCGGGGAGCTCCGGGTCGCGGTGCAGACCTCCGGACCGCTGATGAGCTTCATGGACAAGACCGGCAAGCGCACCGGGCTGGCCGTGGAAGTGGCCAAGCGCATGGCCGACGACCTGGGCGTGAAGCTGGTGCTGCAGGACTACGAGTGGAAGGGCCTGATCCCGGCGCTGCTGTCCGGCAAGGCCGACATGGTGGCCGCCGACATGACGCCGACGCCGCAGCGCGCGGCGCAGGTGCTGTTCTCGACCCCGATGTTCTACGCCGAGACCGTGGCCGTGGTGCCGAAGGATTCTCCCTACAAGGCCTATGGCGAACTCGACAAGGACGGTGTCACCGTGGGCGTCCTGGGCGCCAGCACCTACGCCGAAGTGGGCAAGAAGATGCTGCCCAAGGCCACCATGAAAGAGTTCTCGGGAGGCAGCGCGCCGGTGGGGCAGGCCCTGTCCAGCGGCCGCCTGGACGCCGGCATCATGTCCATGTCCACCGCCAACCAGTTCCTGGTCGACTTCGGCAACCTGCGGGTGCTCGACGGCATCATGGTGCGCGAGCCCCTGGCCTTCGCCGTCGGTCCCAACGCCATCCGCCTGAAGTTCTGGCTCGACAACTGGCAGACCCTGAAGACCGCCGACAGCACGCTGCCCGAACAGGTGAGGTACTGGTACTCCACCGACTGGAAGAAAGACCACTGAGCCCATGGACTGGCTGATCGATTTCTATAACTGGCGCATCGTCAGCCAGTACACGGGCCAGTTCGCCACCGGGCTGGGCAATACGCTGATCGCGGCGGGCGCGAGCCTGGTGCTGTCGGTGCTGGCGGGCATTCCGATCGCGCTGGCCCATATGTCGTCGCGGGGCGCCGTGTGGCGTCCCGTGGCGGCCTACGTGCAGTTCATCCGATCCACGCCGCTGCTGGTGCAGATCTACCTGGTCTATTACGCGGTTCCCATGCTGGTGCCGGGGGCCAAGGGCTGGAGCGAGATGCTGCTGGGCATCATCGCCATGACCCTGCATCACGCCGCCTACATGAGCGAGATCATCCGCGTGGGGATCGAGTCCGTGCCCCGCGGCCAGATCGAAGGCGCGAAAGCCTGCGGCATGAACTACCACCAGCGGCTGCGCTACGTGGTGCTGCCGCAGGCCTTCGCCAATACCTTGCCGCCCCTGCTGGGCCAGACCGCCGTGCTGATCAAGGACACGTCCCTGCTGTCGCTGATCACGGTGTTCGAACTGGTTGCCGCGGGCGTGCAGATGAACAGCGACCGCATCGTGCCCAACGAGAGCTTCCTGACCATCGCCGCGGGCTATCTGCTGATCTACGGCGTCATGCTGCTGCTGTCCCGGGGCGTGAGCCTCTGGCTGGCCGGTCCCGCCTGGAACGCGAGGTGAGCATGCTGGATTCCTATCTTTCCACTGCGGGCGTCGTGCTGCCCTTCCTGCTGAAGGGCTTCTGGGAAACCCTGAAGATCTCTTTCGTGGCCATCATCGCGGGGTCCCTGCTGGGCTTCGTCATCGGCGTGATCCGCAGCTACCGCATCCGCGGCGTGCACCAACTGCTGGGGCTGTACATCCACATCCTGCGCGGCACGCCGTTCCTGGTGCAGCTCTATATCTTCTACTTCGTGCTGCCCAGTTCCGGCATCGAGCTGCTGCACTGGGATTCCGGCACGGCGGCCTTCGTGTCGCTGTCGGTCTATACCTCTTGCTACGTGGCGGAAATCGTCATGGGCGCGATCCAGGCCGTGCCGCGCGGCCAGACCGAAGGCGCGATGACGCTGGGCCTCAAACCCTTCCAGATCCTGCGGCTGGTCATCCTGCCGCAGGCCATGCGCCTGATCGTGCAACCCATGAGCGGCGTCTACGTCATGCTGATCAAGAGCACCGCCATCCTGTCGGTGGTGGGCATCACGGAACTGACGCGGCAGGGCGAGGTGTTCATCATCACCTTCCCGGCCAAATCGCTGTTCATCTACGGCATGATCGCCGCCATCTACTTCATCTACTGCTATCCGCTGCTGCGCCTGGCCAACTGGCTGGAGAAGCGGCTGACCGGCGGCCTGCAGGGCGCGGGCCTGCACTGACACGGGGCACCATGGCATCCGAGTACATCGATACCTACTACCGGCGCACGCTGGCCGACGCCGATACCTACTACCCGCCGCTGGCGGGCGCGGACAGCGTCGACGTCTGCGTGGTGGGGGGCGGGCTGGCCGGCCTGTCGACCGCGCTGGAACTGGCCCGGCGCGGCCGCGGCGTGACCTTGCTGGAAGGGCGGCGCATCGCCTGGGGCGCCTCGGGCCGCAATGGCGGCTCGGTGTCGCCGGCCTTCTCCGCCGGCGCGGACGCGATCCGGCGGCACGTGGACGAGGACCACTACCGGCAACTCTACCGGCTGTCCATGGAAGGCGTGGAGATCATCCGCGCCAATATCCGCGACCTGCGGATCGAGGAGGCGCGCAAGGTCGACGGCCGCCTGCGGGTGGTGCGCTACGAAGCGACCGACGCGCTGCGCCAGTGGTGCGACGACCAGCGGCGCGACTTCGGCCGCGACGTGCGCTTCCTGAGCCGCAACGAGGTCCGCGAGCGGCTGCTGTCCGACGTCTACTTCCAGGGCGTCGACGATCCGACCTCCTTCCATTTCCATCCCCTGAACTACGCCCGCGCGCTGGCCCGCGAGTGCGCGTGGCTGGGCGTGCGCATCCATGAGGATTCCGCCGTCACGCAGGCCGAACTGAACGGAGCGGTCAAGCGCCTGAAGACCGCGCAGGGCCAGGTCGACGCCCGCAGCGTGGTGCTGGCCACCGGCGGCTACACGGATGGGGTGGTGCCGGCGCTGCGCCGGGCCATGCTGCCGATCGCCACCTACATCATGCTCACCGAACCCCTGGGCGACCGAGTGCTGTCGGCCATCCGCAGCACCGCCGCCATCGGCGACGACCGCCGCGCCGGCAACTATTACCGGGTGCTCGATGGCGGACGCATCGGCTGGGGCAGTAGAATCACCACCCGTGTCGATGACCCGCCCGACCTGGCCGAGTCCCTGCGCCGTGAACTGCTGTCCGTCTATCCCCAGTTGCGGGGGGTGAAGGTCGAAGCGGCATGGTCGGGGCGCATGGCCTACGCGCGCCACTTGATGCCCCAGATCGGGCAACTGGCGCCCGACGTCTGGTATTGCACCGCGTTCGGCGGGCACGGCATGAATACCACCTCGATCGGGGGCCGGGTCGTCGCCGAGGGGATCACCGGCGATACCCAGCGCTACAAGCTATTCGCACCCTTCGGGCTTGCCTGGAACGGCGGCGGCTTCGGCACGGCGGCGGTTCAACTAACTTATTGGTCTTACCAGGCGCGCGACTGGTGGCGGGAGCGGCGGTCGCGGGCATGACAGGGTGTACAGATGGAAGGCAACAAACAGAGCGTGTTGGCACAACGGCTGCGAGCCCTGCGCCAGGCGCGGACCTGGACCCTGAAGCAGGCGGCGGCGGCCACCGGCGTGTCCGCGTCCACGTTGTCCAAGATCGAAAACGGCCTGCTGTCGCCCACCTATGACAACCTGATCAAGATCGCCGCGGGCCTGGAGCTGGACGTGGCCGAACTGTTCACGGCGTCCGACGCCCACATGGGCACCGGACGCCGCAGCCTCAGCCGCCAGGGAGAAGGGCGCCAGTACGATACCCCGTACTACGACCACCGCCTGCTGTGCACCGCGCTGTCGCACAAGCGCATGATGCCGTTCCATACCCGTGTGAAGGCCCGCTCCTTCGAGGAATTCCACGATTGGAGCCGGCATCGCGGAGAGGAGTTCGTCTACGTGCTGGAAGGCGAGGTCGAGCTCTATACCGAGTTCTACGAACCCGCCCGCCTGAAGGCCGGGGAAAGCTTCTACATCGACAGCCGCATGGGCCACCGGGTGATCAGCCTGAGCCGGGAAGATGCGATCGTGCTGTGGGTATCCACGCACGCCGACCTCGGAGAAGAGTAGGGCGCGGCCCCCTGTCGCCGACCCCTATGCGGGCCGGCCGCCCAAGCCGGCCGCAACAAGGTAAAATGCGGCGCCCGGATCGCTTCCGGGCCATCGCCACACCGCGCGGCAGTAGCTCAGCTGGATAGAGCACGGGCCTTCTAAGCCTGAGGTCGGGGGTTCGAGCCCCTCCTGCCGCGCCATAAATGGCTTTTGAATACAATGGCTTACGGCAGATGTTAATTCCCTAACGGGCTAATCATTAGAATAAAAATACCCGCGTTAGAACTTCACTCTGTCTCAGTAGCCCGCTTTATCGCTCGCCTGTCATAGTGCTTGGGGACATCCCATGCTTCTTGAGCATGGTTTCAAGGAAACGCTGGGCCTTGTCTCGTTCGCCGCTTTCGCGGTGGCGCGCGAGGGCCAGCAGCTAGAGCACACGCTCGCGTGCTTTATCGGTGGTCAGGGAGGTATCCGGAGGTGGCCGAAGGTCGGGAAAGGGGGGACAGCTTCGGAGAGCGGGCCGGTAGCCCGGTGTATCCAGAAAGTCACTTTTCAGCGCCGGTGATGTGGCGGCGCCGGTCGGCTCTCCGAAGCCGCCCCTGTTACGGGGCTGGCGTGCAACTACTTGCTGATGTCGTTGCCGAAGTTGGCGATATCCATCAGTTCTTCGATGAAGCGGACAATTAGGTCGAGCGTGCAAACTCCGTCGACGAGAAGACACAAAGCACTAACAGGAGCAGGATGCCGATATGATCGCGGATTCCTTTTCCTCAGAAGAAAATAATGGTGAAGCGTCGAAGACTGGCCCTAATGGTCCGCAACGCGTGGCACATGTGCATTTCGCGGCACTACGTTCACGCGGAGATAAATTCCGAGGCGGCTCTGCAAACTCTGTTCTGCACATACCTGTTCAGAGAGTTTGAAGATCATCACAAGCAAGATGTGTGGCGTCTTTTTGTGGAACCGCGGTTGATATCGGAAGATGAAACATCCGTTGTGCTTCCGGACGTTCTTGTGTGCAATGCGAGGCGCATTGTTGGTGCCATCGAACTGAAGTACAAGCCGAAGGGGCCTGCCGCTTGGCAAAAGGATCTGAACACTCTTGCGGGCCTTGCCAATCGATCGGGTTCAGCAGGCCTGAAGGTTGACAATCAGCGCTACCGAGGCCCTTCCCGGAAGATCTTCCGGGAGTATGAAATCGCCGATGATGCGCTATTCGTATGGGCTGGCGTCAGTTCAAAGCAACTCGATTTGGAGAATATTCCGAGTGATTTGAAGAATCGCCAGCTGTTGATCGCTGAGGCGATAACCTCGGAAGGTCACGCTCCTCGACTTCTCTACCGAGGCAGCGTCGGCGATCGATGGCGCAGAAGTGTGCGATCCGAAGCCTTGCTGGAGGGGCTTTGATAGTTTAAGAATTTCCGTATGGGCAGGCAACAGCGCCTGCCCATACCCCGCACGTGGGCCGAAGCTGTCATTCTCGGGGCTGTACCCCATGTATGAGGTGGCGCAGCTATATCGATCCAGAAAGTACTATTTGGAGTCGGTAGTTCTTTGCGCCGTCCTTCCGAATATTCACAGAATGAATGCTACAAATTTCTGAAATACCAACTTCTGCCTCTGTGGCACACCCAATGCTTCGCGACCTGACCGAGCAGGCAAAGGGCGGGCGATTCAAAAAGCTTCATAGCAAAACTCGAAGAACGTGAAGTTGGATTTCTTTCTGATACCGATAGGTATTGATTTTGATTGACTAAATATTGAAAAATCAATACTCGAAAATCCGGCCGTTCCGAAGGGCCGGCCGTTGTCAGGATGGAACTCGGGCCAAGCCTGGGCTACGCCGAATTCACGGTGATGGAAGGGTGTCGAACCACTTTCCTAGCCAAGAAATTGCATCCGGCGACTTATCCAGTCCCAGGTCTACCAGTTTCATTACGACATGTCTTGTGGCGTCGGCAGGCAGCGATCGAAGCCGAGCGAGATATCGCTGCTTTTCGGGCGGCGGCAGATCGCTTGCCAGGATCTTCGATTCGATCAGGGATTTGATGGTGTCGTCATGAAGCTTGATCGTCACCACACCCAGGATTGCCGAGAGTCCTCCATCGTCAGCCAAGAAATCGATGGCTCGGGACGTTGCGCGAATGCTGACTTGTTCTTGGCCCAGTTCCAGAAATTCCGGGTTCCGAACTTGCAGGAGGCCATGGCCTTCAAGGTACCGGATCTCTGGATAGGCTTCAGCCACTGCATGGCCCCCGACACCGTCCTCGCAGATGAGCCATTCGGGATGAGCGCCCACGGCTGCAGCGAGGATGTCGTGTTCTCGATCCCGCTTGTATTTGTCCATTTTCAATCCTTGGTGTTCAGCGTGAATCGCACGGAGGAGCCCGCCCATGCATAGCTCCGTCATCCTTTACCGCTTCGCCAACTGGTTTTGCAGCTAGATGTGGATTTGGGGCTGGGCAGAGAGGCGCGGGAGTTGTCTTGCAGTCAGGGTGTGCCATGCTTTGCATGGCCCGCAGCGTAGGCGGGTCCATACGATGGGTTCACTTGGTCAGTAACCAGGACCTCAACGACGCCTTAGCTGATCACGCGGCACAAGTCGGGGGGAACCGACATGCGTAGTAAGCCAGTGTGTCGCGGGCGCATCTTTTCGCGCCATCCAGTCTTGACCGAGTTCAACAATCAGCATGTCTTTGAGTGCCTCCGATCGGTCTGCATCAAGGCCGGCGAGCGCACGGTTCCATATCGACGCGGCCACAAGTTCGGTCTCTACAAGGATGCCGATGCCCTTGGAATCGATCCACAAGGGATTGGATTTCGGATCCACGTCCTTTTTGATGTTCTGCACGATGGCCTGCGTCATGGAAAGGCTGTCCTTGCCAGCAGACAGCAGAACCAGAAACTGCCGTTTTTCGGAAGTGGCGGTGGCGTCGTCGTCGCCAAACGGATTCTCGGTCATGGTCGGTCCTCTCCTATGGGGCGAGTGTGTTGTGTGAGAGCAAACATTCTAAAGGGCCGGCCGCCCGCTTTAGGGAGAGCGCGAATGAATAGCGCAACCGCACCGGCTTAGTCGGCCCCGCAGCCGGCGGTACTGGCCAATCCAAGCGACAAGGTCCAGATTGGGCTGTCGGATGTGTTGGGCGTAATTCGTTTTTCCATGCAGCGCATCGTACCGCCGCTGCAGAGCAATAGATACGTTCAGGAAATCGTAAAATGAACATCACCACTGCGGCAGATCTGACGGTGCATGAATACAGGGGGGAGCGAGTACCTGGAACCGCTGGTCGGCATTTCAGCGGCTGTCCTACGCAACAAGGTCAATCCAAATAACACCACGCATCACGTGACGCTGGCCGAGGCGGACAGCATCGGCCGGATAATGGGGGATGCCGGAATTCTGCGGGGAAAGCGCTCTCTCTGTGCTCGAAGAGGTGGCCGGTCTGATGGGGTGCTCACGGCACGTTTGGGCAGGAGGTTTACGAGGCCCTACCCCTGTTTCAAGAATCGGCATACCCCGTCGGCGAACGCCTCGGGCTGGTCGTCATGAACGTAGTGGCCGGCGTCGGCAATCTCGATGGCCTGGATGAGAGGATTGAGATCGAGTGTGCGTTTGACCATGGCCGGCTGCAGGTAGTCGGAGCGGCCGCCGCGCACCAACAGAGTGGGGCAGGCGATGCGGCCCACGTAGGCGCCCAGGTCCACCGTGCGGGCCTGGTCGGGCTGCAGCCGCGCTCGGGCGATGCCGGCGTGGTCGTAGCGCCAGGTGAACCCTCCCTCCGGCGCGGGCTTCAGCATGCTGTTGAGACGTTGCTGACGAGCCTCTTCGGAGACGCTGGGCCGCAACGCGCGCATGAAGGCGCTGGCGGCTTCCCAGGACGGAAAGCCGGCAGGGGTTTCGGCGAGTTCGCGGCGGATGCGACGCGCCCCGTCGCTATTCTCGAACGCGCCCGGGCCGGCATCCTCGATGATCAGCCGGCTGACGCGCCGCGGGTTGCATGCGGCGTAAACGATGGCGTTGATACCGCCCATGGAGTGGCCCAGCAGAACGAAGCGCGCCAGCGACAACTTGTCCACCACGGCTGCAAGGTCTTCGACGTAGGTGTCGGTGTAGTAGTTGCACGCCGGGTCCCAATCGGTCTGGCCGCGTCCGCGCTGGTCGAAGGCAATGACCCGGTAGTCCGGCTGGAGGGAGGCCGCGATGCCGGAGAAGGTCTCGGCGTAGCCGCGGATGCCGTGCAGCATTACGATCGGTAGGCCTTGCGGGCTGCCCCATTCCGTGACGTGGAAGTCCAGGCCCGCGTGGGCGAGGCGGTAGTCGCGACGTTCCATAGTGGGTTCCCGATCAATAGAGGCCGTCATGGCCTTGCACATCGCATGCGGCCAGTCCGCCGAGCCGGGCGTTCAGGCGGCCGCGGGTGGCGAAAGCCCAGATCAGGATGACCTCGTCGCGGTTCGGGCCGTCGTTGAACTGTGCGCTGACCGTATCGTAATGGGACCGCACGTAGAGCGCATCCTTGTGGGCCAGGGGAATGTCGATGACGGTGCCGGGCCCTCCGCGTTTGCCGGTAGAGGGCACCCATGATTTTGCGCCGCCCAGGGCGTCGCGCACGGGGTTGGCGGCCGGGTTGGTGAGCAGGGAGTTGCCGTGCTCGTATTCGCCATCGGCGCCGACCAGGCAAGCCTTGCCGTAGCTTTCGATGGCCAGGCCCTGAGCGGCGGCGCGGATGCGCCGGCCGAACTCGGCGCCCAGTTCGGGCGAGGCGTCGATCCACAGAGAGAGATCTTCCACGTACTTTCCGGCGTACGGGTTGTGGATGCACGCGGCCAGGACGATCTTGCGCAGCGGCTCGCCGTCGGCAGGCGCGCCGGTTTCGCCGGCGAGGCTGTCCTCGACCTGCAGATACCATTTGCGGATGTGGTAGGCGCTGAAGTTGGGCGTTTTCATTGTGCGACAGTGAAAGAGTGGAATGGGTTTGCGGGGGGGGGGGGGCGCTGTGCGGCGCGCGTTCAGATCGATTGGGGATGGGCGTGTATCGGCGCCACGTGCGGGGTCCACGCGACTGAAGTGATTTCGCTGAAATCGCGCCATTCCTTGTACCAACTCCGCCCGCCGTCGCTGGAGCGCAGCAGGTGGCCGTATTTCGTGCCGGCGAATACGAGCGACGGGTCGCTGGGATGGGTGGCGAATCCCCACACCGTCGAGTTGGGAGCCGTGTGCAGCACCGCCGGCGTCCAGTTCTGGCCGCGATCGCCGGAGCGGTAGATGCGGGTGCGCGTGCCGGGAGTGCCGTCGCCCACCGCCAGGAGCAAAGTCTGGCCGGCGAGATCCAGCGGATACACCGCGCGCGTGTAGTACAGGCCGTCGAACCGCTCCTTGGACGCCTTGCAGTCGAAGCTGCGCGCATCGTCGAGGCTCTGGCAAACCGAGTTGACGGTTACCACGATCTGGCTGGCGGGCTGGCCGGATGCCGCCGGCAGCAGGGTAATGCTGTGGATATCGGAGCTGTTGATACCGCGTTCGGGCGTGTCGACGCGCTCCCAGCTATCGCCGCTGTCGGTACTGCGCCATGCGCCTCCTTCCTCTACGCCGAACCAGACTTCTTCGGGCTTGTCGGGATGCGCGCAGATGGCCAGGATGCGCGGACGATGCACGCCGCTGCAGAATTCCGGCAGTTCGGGGCTGAGTCGTTCCCAACTCAGGCCGCCGTCGCGCGAGCGGTACATGCGGGCGCGGGACGGAGCGCCGGAGCCCGCGAAGACCAGGCGCGGATCGCGCGGGCTGAAGGCGATCGACCAGATCGTATGGCCATTGGCGGGAGATTCGATGCGGCTGAAGTGCGCGCCGCCGTCGGTGCTCAGGCAAATGCCCACATCGGCCCCCGCCAGCACGCGCGCCGGATCGGCGGGGTCTACCGCCAGGCTGCGTACCGTGCCGTCGAATTCGATGGCTTCCTTCAGGCCCAGCCGGTGCCAGCTGGAGCCATTGTCATTGCTGCGCAAGATGCCTTGGCCCGCCGTGCCCACCAGAATTGTTCCCTGCATATCGGTCTCCTGTTGATGCTGTTGCCGTTCAAGAAATCGCCACGCATGCCTCGGCCGTGACGGTGTGCGTGGCGGATGATCGCGGCGCCCGGGCCCCGCGCCCAGGTTTCCCCTAGGTTGGTCAATTCGTCCATCGCTGACAGAATTGTAGTACTGAAATTGCTTTTTAATATTTAATTGTAGTACTGATAGTGGTTTTTAAGCATTTCAGATACACGAAATGGGTTGCACAACACACTAAGGATGCATGGACATGAAGTTCTATCACGAGGTTCGGGGATGCTCGCTGGCTGTCGATATCGTCGCTCGCGAACTGGGAATTCCGCTGGATCTGCAGTGGGTCAACATGACCACCAAGCGGCTGGCCGACGGTTCCGATTACTTGCGGGTCAACTCGAAGGGCACGGTGCCGACCCTGGAATTGCCCGATGGCCAATTCCTCAGCGAAGGCGCAGTCATCATGCAGTACCTGGGCGACCAGCGACCGCAGCAAGGCTTGCTGCCGGCGGCCGGCACCCTGGCGCGCTACCGCGTGCTGGAGTGGATGAGCTTCATCGCAGCCGATCTGCACAAGGGCGGCTTCATGCCGCTGTTCAAAGCGATCACGCCGCCGGCTTATCGGCAGATCGCGCGCGAGTACCTGGACGGCCGGCTGCGGTGGCTGAACGATCAATTGGCGGACCGCGACTTCCTGATGGGCGAGACCTTCACCATCGCCGACGCGCATTGCTACACGATCGCCATGTGGACTCGCGCCCACGACATCGACACGAACGCATTCACACACTTGGAAGCCTATCTGGCGCGTGTAGGAGCCCGGCCCAGCGTGCGCGCCGCCGAGCAGGCCGCGCGCGAAGAGGGCGAACGCCAGCGCGCGGCGGTTGCCGCGCAATGACGCCGTGGGGTTTTCAACTCTGGACGAGATGAGGTTTCGCATGAACTGGACCAAACGCATTGCCTTTCTGGTGGCCGGCCTGATGGCCGCGCCGTTGGCGCTGGCGGCCGATTCGGCGGCGGGGCCGCTGAAGCTGGTCGTCGGCTTTCCTCCCGGTGGCGGCACCGATGGGGCGGCCCGCATCGTGGCCGAGCATCTGCCGCAGCAACTCGGCCGCCCGGTGGTAGTCGAAAATCGCGCCGGCGCGGCCGGCACGCTGGGCGCGCAGGCGGTGCGGCGCGCGCCGCCGGACGGCAATACGCTGTTCTTCGGAACCAGCGCGGAATTGCTGATCAACCCTATTACCCGCAAGGCCGCGCCTTACGATGTGCAGAAGGACTTCATGCCAGTCACTGAGGTCGGCAGCGTTGCCTTCGTGCTGGTCGCGCCCGCGTCCTCGACGGTGCGCGGGGTGCCGGATCTGATCGCCATGGCCAAGGCGCGGCCGGGCAGGCTGAACTTCTCGTCGTTCGGGATGGGCTCGACCAACCATCTCATCGGCGAGCTGTTCCTGTCCACCACGGGGATCTCCGCCTCGCACATTCCATACCAGGGCAGCGCGCAGGCCATGACGGCACTCTTGGCCGGCGACGTGGATTTCACCTTCGATACGGTGGCGGTGGCCCTGCCGCATATCAAGTCGGGCAAGCTGATCGCGCTGGCGACGCCCTCGCCGCAGCGCGTCGGCGAGCTGCCGGGTGTTCCAACCCTGCGCGAACTGGGTTTCGCGGACCTGACGGCGGAAGGGTGGATGGGCGTCTTCGCGCCCGTGGGCACGCCGCGCCAGACCATTGCGAGCCTGAACGAAGCATTCATCAAGGTGCTGGCACTGCCCGACGTGCAGGCCAAGCTGGCGGCGCGCGGCGTGGGTATCGTGGGAGGTTCGGCCGAGCAATATCGCGACAGGCTGGCGGTGGAAAGCCGCAAGTGGCGCCAGGTGGCCCAGGATTCCGGCATCTCGCTGGAATAGTGGGCTAGTGCCGCTCGGGCCGCACAGTCAGCTGCGGCCCGAGCCTCGCGGTCAGCCCCCCAGGCCGTCGGGGCGACTGGCGAGGACTTTCTGATAGATGGCGATAGTGCTTTGCAGGGAGTCCTGCAGCGCCTGCGGCGACGAGCCGACCCAATCGTAGCCCTGCCCGGTCATGTGCTGGCTGGCGGCGGCGTCCTTGCCGAGGTCGGCGGCAAGGGCTGCGACGGCTTCGCGCAATGGCGCCGGCGTGCCCGCAGGGGCAAACAGGCCGAACCAGCCGCTGAAATCCAGTTTTTCCACGTGCTGCTCCTCGAAAGTCTTGATATCGGGGAGCACACGCGTGCGCGTCTTGCCAGTGACCGCCAGGACCCTGACCTTGCCTTCGCGCGCCAAGCCTTCCAGCGCGCTGCTGGTGAGAAATACCGCCTCGATATGGCCGCCCAGCAGATCGGTGGCGGCCTGGCTGGAGCCTTTGTAGGGCACATGCGACAGCTTGGCGCCGGTCGACTGCGCCAGCAACAATCCGTACAGGTGCGCCGATGATCCGGTTCCGAAAGTGCCGTAGGTCAGCGCGTTCTGGCGCGCGTCGGCCAGGAAATCATCAAGCGTTTTCCAACGCGAGGTACTGGCGACCGCCAGCACATTGGCGGTGGTGGCCAGCAGCGTTACCGGGCTGAATTCCTTGACGATATCCGCCGGATCCATCTTGGCGATAAGCGGGCCGAGCGCGTGGGTGCTGGAGGTGCCCAGCAGAAGCGTCGCACCGTCGGGCTCTTTGCGCGCCACGTGGCGCGCGGCGATGGCGCCGTTGGCCCCCGGCTTGTTCTCGACGACAAAGGTCGTGCCGGGCGCGCGCGATTGGGCAAAGTGCGCGAACTCCCTGGCCAGTTGGTCGGCGCCGCCGCCCGGGGCGAAAGGCGCGACCAGCGTGACCAAGGCGGGCAGTGTATTGCCCTGCGCCATGACTGGACGGATCCGCGCCAGGGCGCCTCCTGTCATCAGGCCCAACATTCCGCTGGTAAACGTTCTTCGTTTCATGACCGCAACGCTCCTTAGACATGGCGGCCGCCCGCGCCGCGCGTGTCGGCGTGCGGACGGCCATGAATTGGTTTGGCGGTCAAATCGTACTACAAAACAATAAATATAAATATATTTGGTACTACAATTTAAAAAAACCCTGTCAGGATTGGCGGTTGCGCAGCACGCGCAGTGCGGTGCGAGACGCCTGGCGCACATGCTGCAAGGCGGCCTTGCCGGACGCGAGTTCGTCGCGCGCCTTGAGCGCCTCGAAGATCTGGGTCAGTTCGTAAAGCGTCTCGGGCAGCCGGCTCGGCTCGGACAGCGAGGTGCGCCGGAGCAGCACGATGCGGTTGTGCAACTGGCGCAGCATATTGCCCAGCAGCCGGTTGCCGCAGCCGGCGGCAATGATGTCGTAGAACGTATCGCTGAGCGTCAGTGTGCGCGGGATATCGCCTTGGCGCGCCGCCTCGGCCAATTCATTGAAGGTGGACTCCAAGGCTTGCATATGTTCGCTTTGGGCGCGCAGCGCGAAGCCGGTGCATGTCTGCGCTTCCAGGATCCCCCGGACTTCGTAGATTTCTTCGGCCTCTTCATAGCTCAGCACCGCCACCACCGGTCCGCGGTTGGGCACGATCTCGATCAGGCCTTCAGCCTCGACCTGGCGCAACGCTTCGCGCACCAAGGTGCGGCTGACGTTGAGCAGTTCTATCAGTTCGCGCTCTTTCAGGCGGTCACCCGGCACGAAGCGCCCGGAGAGAATCGTCTTGCGCAGCGCATCTTCGGCTTGGCGCCGCAGCGACGTTGAGGGGGTATCCGCTGGCGATTGTCCTTCCACCTCTTGCGCTTCGTTCGTTCTCATATTGTCATACCAATGGCGATCAGCCGATAGGTGTGATCATACAAAAACCATGCATAAGGTGCGATGGACGTGGTTTCGATTGTGGCGCCGACAACAGAGCGGTGCGCTCGAACGCGTCTTCTCCGGTCGGCGCGGCGCTCAGGCAATCAGCAGCAATCGCAAAGCAGCACGTCGTTGACCACGTTGCGCGGTCGCGAGCCCATCCGGCCGAATCCGAATGCCGCCATGACGTCGTGGCAGATTTCCATGGCCTCTTGCTCGTCCTCGGCGCCGGCGACCTGGGGCCAGGTCACCAGGACGCGCCTGGCCTTCATCTGCTCCACGAATTGCGGCGGCACCGAGTCGCTGCCCACTACGGTCACCGACTGGATCCGCGCTGGCAGCCCCGTTCGCAGCGACGACAGGGTATCGCCGCCGATGATCACGGCCGCCGTGTCGGCGGGGAGCTCGTCTGCGCGGTCGCAGTACTCCACGGAAAAGAAGTCGTTGAGCCGTTGATGGGCCATGTGCGCCAGTGGCAGCAGGCTGACGCAGCGATGGCGCTGCAGCGAGAGTCGCATCATCGGGCTTCCTCAAGTATCCAGTCGGATGCCCGTTCCGCGAGCATGAGCACGGGCGCGTTGATGTTGCCCGAGGTCAGGTCCGGCATGACCGAGGCATCGACGACGCGCAAGCCGGGAACGCCGATGCAGCGCATCCGGCCATCGACCACGGCCATCGGATCGTCGTGGCGCCCCATCCGGCACGTGCCGCCGGGATGGTGGACCGTGATGGCGGTCTTGCGGACGAAGGCGTCGATCGCGTCGTCGTCGGTGACGCCGCCGCCGGGCGCCAGCTCATTGGCGACGTAGTCGCCAAGCGCGGGCTGATCCAGCAGGGCGCGCGCGATGCGCACGGAATCGCGCACCCTGGCCCGGTCTTCGTCGCAGGCAAGGAAGTTCTGGTCGATGCGGGGCGCCGCCAACGGATCCTTGCCGGTAACCGTGATTTTTCCGCGGCTGCGCGGATGCAGCAGCACGGTCCGGACGGCGAAGCCGTCGGCAAAGGGCTTGCGCAGCGGATTCAGCCAAGGATGGGCGTTGAAGGGGGCCGCGGTCAGGAGAAACTGCAGATCGGGAGTGTCCAGGCCTTCCGGCTGCACGAACCCCACGATGCCGCCCGGCACGTCGCCGGCGAAGCCTTCGCCGCCGAGATAGGCGCGCGCCATGGAGACGCCGATGCGGTCCAGGCGCATGCCGCGCACGAACGGGCCCGGCTCGCGGCGGCGCGCGGTGACGATGACGGAGATGTGGTCCTGCAGGTTCTCGCCCACGCCGGCGCGGTCCAGCCTGAGGGCTAGGCCGGCGTCGTCCAGCGTTTGCCTCGGGCCGATGCCCGAATGCATCAGGATGGCCGGCGTGTTGATGGCCCCGGCCGCCAGAATCACCTCGTGGCGGGCCCTGACCGCGGTGATGCGGCCCTGTTTGGCATAGCGCAGGCCGATCGCGCGGTCGCCGTCGAAGTCCAGGCCGAGTACATGCGCCTGCGTCAGCACCGTCAGGTTGGGGCGCCGGAGCGCCGGGCGTAGATAGGCCGTGGCGGCGCTGCACCGCCGCCCGCGCCGGATCGACATCTGCAGGCGCGAAAAGCCGCCCGCCGGCGAGGCGTTGTAATCGTCGAGCCAGGGATGGCCGGCCTGGCGGGCGGCCGTGGAAAACGCGTCGAGCAGGGGATCCTGGTAGCGGCAGCGCTGCACCCGCAGGGGGCCGCCCTCGCCCCGGTCGCCGGTGTGCCCGCCTTCCCAATCTTCCAGACGGCGGAAATAGGGCAAGACCTCGTCGAAGCTCCACTCCGGCAGGCCGTAGTGCTGCGCCCAGCGCGCGTAGTCCGCGGGATGACCGCGCACGAACGCCATGGCGTTCGTCGACGAGCTGCCGCCGACGACCTTGCCGCGCGCGCATTCGATGGCCCGCCCGTCGGCGTGCGGGGCGGGTTCGGCATCGTAGCCCCAGTCGTGCAGGCGTTGCTGGAGAATCTTGCCCCATCCCAACGGGATATGGATGAGCGGATCGCGGTCCCAGGGGCCCGCTTCGATGACCAGCACCGAGACCGCGGAATCCTTGCTCAGGCGATTGGCCAGGACGCAGCCGGCGGAGCCGGCGCCGACGATGATGTAGTCGTATTCCCGCTTCATGTTGCGCTCACCGGCCTGAAGTTGATGTGGACATTTTTTTCTCGGGTGAAGGAGATCATCTCGCCGATGCACTCGTCGCGGCCGATGCCGGATTGCTTGACCCCGCCGTAGGGAGCGCCGAGAAAATGCTTGCCGACTTCGTTGACCCAGACGAACCCGGCATCGATTTCACGGGCCAGGCGGTGGGCGCGCGCGAGGTCCGCCGTCCAGATCGCGGCGGTCAGGCCGACGTCCAGGGCATGCACCGCCGAGAGCATCTCTTCTTCGTCGTCCCAGGGGATGATCGCCAGCACCGGACCGAAGAACTCCTCGGTGGCCAGGGTCGACGTGGGGGATACGTCCGCAAAGACGGTGGGCTCCAGGTAGAAGCCCCCGGCGGGAACGCCGGCCTGGGGAATCCGGCCGCCGGCGATCAGGCGGGCGCCTTCCGCCACGCCGGCATCGATGGCCTGCTTGACCCGGTCGCGGTGTTCGCGGCTGATCATCGCGCCCATGGTGGTGGCGGGATCGGTGGGGTCTCCGGGCACGAACGCGGCGCAGGCCTGGGCCACCTTGGCGCAGACCGTGTCGTAGATGGAGCGATGGACGAAGGCGCGGCTGGTGGACCCGCAGGATTGCCCGCACCAGGTGAAGTTCATGCCGTCCACGATCGCGCTGGCAACCAGTGCGGCGTCGACATCCGGGCATGCGATGAACGGATTCTTGCCGCCCAGTTCCAGGGCCACCGGCTTGAGCCGCGCCGCCGCGGCCTGCATGACGCGGCGGCCGGTGGGGATGCTGCCCACCAGCCCGATCATGTCGACGTCCGGGCTCGCGGCAAGCGCGGCCCCCGCGTCGGCGCCGCCCGGGATGAGCGAAAAGACACCGGGCGGCAACAGATCTCCGATCAGCTCCGCACAGCGCAGGGCCGAGAGCGGCGCCTGCACCGGCGGCTTGATGATTACCGCGTTGCCCGCCGCCAGCGGGGCGGCCAGCTTGCCCATGGCGAACAGCAGCGGATGGTTGTAGGCGACGATGCGCGCCACCACGCCCACCGGCTCTCGTTCGGTGTAATCGAGCGCGGCGTGCCCCATCGGTATGGTGTCGCCCTTGAGTTCCGTCACGAGGCCGGCGAAGAACTCCAGCAGCGCGGCGGCGACCATGACGTCGGAGCCCATCTCGGACACCGGGTTGCCGCAGTCCAGCGCATCCAGAAGCGCCAGTTCCCTTGCGTTCTCCCGCAGGCGCTGGGCCATCTTGCGCAGCGTCGCGGCCCGCGCCTGCGGCGCCGTCCGGCGCCATGCCCGGGCGCCGGCGCGCGCGGCGCTGGCGGCGCGCGCCACGTCCTCCGCGCCTGCGTCCGCCACGCGCATCAGCCGTTCGCCCGTTCCCGGCGCCACCACGTCGGTCCAGCGGTCGCTTAAGGGGGCATGCCAGCCGCCGTCGTAGAAGACGCCGTTGTTGGCGGGCAGTTGGAGATCGCCCGAGGCGGTCTTATGTGTTCTTCCGGCCATGATGTCGTCTCACCGCTTCAGAGGTTGCGCTTTTTCCAGGAAGCGCGTGTCGAATCCCTGGGTATCGTCGAAGGAACCCGCCAGCGCGCCTTGCTCCTTGAAGATCGCCGCCGACGAGCGCCACAGGGCCGGGTCGATCCAGCCGATGCCGTGCGTCTTGGTCTGGTCGCTGAAGAAGGTGAAATCCAGGTCGGCGCGCAATTGCGCCACCAGCATTTCCTTCTTGCCCTTGTACTCCGGGTTGCTCTTGATCAGGGTGTCCGCGGCCGCTTCCGGGTTCTGGACCACGTCGGCGAAGGCCTTGGAATAGGCCGCCACGAACCGCTGGACGAGGTCCGCGCGCTGGGCAATGTTCTTGTCCGATGTGAAGACGCCCGAGCCGTAGCTCTGGATGCCCAGGTCCTCGCCATGGAGGATCGACAGGGAACCCGGTCCCCCGGCCTTGTGCTCAAGCTCGGGAACCTCGGCGTCGATGTAGCCCGGAACCACGTTCACGCGGTTCAGCAACAGCAGGTTTTCGTAGGGCGGCGAAACGGTCGATTGCTTGATGTTCGCCAGCGACAGGCCGTTCTTGGCCAGCGCGGCCTTCAGGAAGATGTAGGTCGAGCCGCTGGGATGCACGCCGATGTTGGCGTCTTTCAGCTGCGCCGCGTTTTTCAGGTCGAAGTGCTTCTTCAGCGAAATGATCGCCAGCGGGGTCTTCTGGTTTACCGCCAGCAGCGCCGAGTTCGCCACGCCCTGGGATCGCCCGACCATCAAGGTCGGCAGATCGGCAAAGCCGAAGTCCGCGTTGCCGTTGGCCACCAGCCGCAGAGCGTCGGTCGATCCGGTGCCCTTGCGGATCGCCGTGACGTTGATGCCCTGGTCGGTGAAATAGCCCTTTTCCTTGGCAACGAAGAAGGGCGCGTGATTGCCGCGCACGACCCAGTCCAGTTGCACGGTCACGTCATCGGCGGCATGCGCGGCGGCGCCGAATAATGCCAGCACTCCGAAGAGCGCGCTGAATCTCCAACTCGATCTCATGTTTTTCCCCTTATTGGTTCGGATTAGTGAGTTGCCCAGCCAAGAAACCTGTTTTCTATCAATTCGATGAGGTAGTAGAAGAAGACACCGAGCACCGAGATCTGGACCAGCGCGGCAAACACCAGCGCCGTTTCCATCTGGCTCGATGCGAACTGGATCATGTAGCCCAGCCCGGCCGATGCGCCCACGAACTCGCCCACGATCGCCCCGATCACGCTCAGGGTGATGGCGACCTTCATGCCCGCCATCAGCGCGGGCAGAGAGGCCGGAACCTTGACCTGGCTCAGTATCTGGTTCGGGGTGGCGCCGATGGACCTGAGCAGCGCAATCAGGTTGGCATCCGCCGATCGCAGCCCGACCAGCATGTTGAGCGTGACCGGGAAGAAGGCCATGATCACGATCAGGGCGATCTTCGGGAGCAGGTCGTACCCGAACCAGAGGATCAGCAGCGGGGCCAGGGCGATCTTCGGCACGTTCTGGAACAGCACGATGAGCGGATAGCTTGCGCGCCCGAACCAGGCGTAGCGATCGACGAGAAGGGCTATCGCGATGCCCACCAGGCACGAGTACAGGAAGCCGTACAGGATCTCGGCGCCCGTGACGAGCGAGGCCTGGAAGAGCTCCGTCTGCCTTTCGATCAGGACGGCCGCGATGTCCGTGGGCGCGGGCACGACGAACGCGGGCACCTCCAGAATGCGGACACAGGCCTCCCAGGCCGCCAGGATGATCAGCACGAGCACGATGCTGGGCATGGCCGAGCCGAGCGCGTAGCGGATTCTGCCCGGAAGTCGGGGAACGGAAGGGGCTTGCGGCTGCGCTTTGGCTTTCATGGTGCTACCGGCCGTCATGATGCGTTCCCCTGGGCGTGGCCTGTCTTGAGCAGTTGGCGAAGCTGATACGACTTTTCGTGGAATTCCGGTTTGGCGAACGTGGCTTCGCTGCGCGGCCCCGGCAGCGCGACCGGCAGGCAGTCGACGATGCGCGCCGGATTGGTCGCCATGACGTAGACGCGATCCGACAGGTACACGGCTTCGTCGATGGAGTGGGTGACGAACACAATGGTCTTGCCGGTGCGCTGCCAGATTTCCAGCAGGAAGTCGCTCATGGTTTCGCGGGTGATGGCGTCCAGCGCGCCAAACGGCTCGTCCATCATCAGCACTTCAGGATCCAGGGCCAGGGCCCGGGCGATGGAGACGCGCTGGCGCATGCCGCCCGAGAGCTGCTTGGGATACCGGTCGGCCGCATATTCCAACCCGACCAGCCGCAGCATGTCGCGGCCGCGCTGAAGGATCTCCTCCTTGGGCCGGGCATGCACCAGGCGCATCAGCGAGCAGACGTTCTCCAGCGCCGTGCGCCACGGCATCAGCGCCGCTTCCTGGAAGACCATGCCCACGCGGCGCTGGCGCACCGCTTCCGTGGGCGGGACGCCGGCCACGCGGACGTCGCCGCCGGTCGGCGGAACGAGGCCGGCAAAGACCTTCAGCAAGGTGCTCTTGCCGCAGCCCGACGGGCCGATGATCGAGGTGAAGGATCCCTTCGCGATGTCGACATCGATGTCGTTGAGCACCCGCACGCGTCCGGCGCGAGTGTCGAAGTCGACAGTCAGCCCGCGCGCGCGGATCTGCGAGTCGTCTGGCGGTTTGTGCATGCGGGTCTCCATGGCCGGCCTCAACCGGCCGCGACGGCCGTGGAGAAGGCGGACCGGTCCTCGATCCGCGTCATCCATGCCTTCAGGCTGGGCAGCTCGGGCTTGGCGTGCGGAAACTTCAGGCAGCGCCGGACCAGCGGGGCCAGGCAGATGTCGGCCAGGGAGAACGTATCGCCCGCCACCCAGGTCTTGCCAGCCAGATGGCCGTCGAGCAGCGACAGCTCCGCGGTCAGCAGTTTGGCCGCGGCTTCGGTCAGCGACTCCGGGGGCAGCTTGGCCTCCTTGAACCCCGCCAGGTAGGCGACGTTCAGCGACGCGAGCGTCCAGTCCATCCAGCGCTCTACCTGGCTGCGCGCCGCCGGGTCCGCGGGATACAGGGATGCGCCGTCGCGCGTGTTGGCGATATAGCGCAGGATGGTGTGCGATTCCCAGATGTGCAGGTCGCCATCGCGCAGGGTCGGCACTTTTTGCGTGGGGTTGATGGCCTTGTATTCCCCCGTGAGCGTCGTTCCTTCGAACGTCTTGCCGTAGTCCTTGCGCAGGTAGGGGACCTTCAATTCCTCCAGCAGGAACAGCACTTTCTGAACATTGCCGGACGTGGCGCGGCCGAGAACTTCCAACATGATGCAACTCCCTTGAAATGGTTTGGTTGTCTGCTTGCGGTCAAAGCGGCTTGTAGGCCGTGCATTCGATTTCGATCTTGGTGTCGATGACGGCGCGCGCTTCTACCGTGGTGCGCGCCAGCATGCCGTCCGGGAAATACTCCTTGAAGACGCCGTTGTAGCGGCCGAAATCGCGCGCGTCCTCCAGGTAGGTCGTGACCTTGACGACGTCCGCCAGGTCGCAGCCGGCGCTTTGCAGGGCGCGGCGCATGGCTTCGATGGTGCTGCGCGTCAGTTGCTCGATGGTGCCTTCCTGCATCACGCCGTTTTCGTCCTTGGCAACCTGGCCGGACACGAAGACGAAGTCGCCCGCGCGCACGGCGGGATGAAACGGAAGGTTGGGATTTTTCTTGCCGAAGGCTTGCTGTAGATATGCCATGTCAGTTTCCGTAGACGGAGCTTTCGATGATGTCCAGCCCGCGTTGCCTGTCCAGCAGATAGAGCAGGCCGCGCGAGTCGGTCGTAACGTCGTTCGACGAGACCCGCTCGAATCCAGCGGGCGTGTCCGGCTCGTAGTAGCCGACTTCCTTGGGCCTGAAGGGGTCGCTGATGTCGACCAGCCGCAATCCGCGCGCGAACCAGGCAAAGGGCAGCACGCTGCCGGTGAAGCGCTCGGCCGGCTGGTGACAGCCCGACATGGCTTCCTTCGGCGTGCCGTCCGGGTCGACGCCGTCCACCTGGAACGTCGAGATGGGGATGGGCTGGCGTTCATCGGTGATGTCGAACAGCCAGGTGAAGGCCGGCGGCGACGGGCGCAGCTTGGCGACGTCTTCGTCGGCCACGACCAGGATCTGCCGGCCTTTCAGCTGCATGGGGATGGGCAGCGCCGTATGCGTCGGATGAGGATGCGCCGGGCCCGTGTTGAATTGCGACACCAGCTTGGGCCGAGACATGTCCTCGATGTCCAGGATGAACATGCCGTGGTGCCAGTAGGACACATACAGCCGGTTCCCCATGCGCAGCGGGTGATGGCAGCGAGGCGGGACGTAGTTGTCCCAGGGATAGTCCTCTCCGGCCTGCATGTTCTGGCCGGGGATCCACCAGCTTCCCACCTCTTCGGGACGCGACGGTTCCTGCAAGTCCAGGATTTTCACGATGTTGCCGATGAAACCGGGCGCCGTGGGCGATAGATAGGCGTAGCGTCCGTCGAAGTCGTAGCGATGCACGCCGCCGCCCTGCGTTCCCGTCTTCCAGTGCTTGATGAGGCGCGGACGGTCGGGACGGCTGACGTCATAGATGCCCAGCCCGCCGCCAAAGTCGTCCGCGCCGGCGCGGAACTTCTCGTAGTTGACGATCATCAGGCCGTCCTTGGCCCGCACCTTGTGCGAGTGCCATCCTATCGGCACTTCAAGCGAGGCCAGCAACCGGGGCCGCCGCGGGTCCTGGACGTCGTAGATTGACGTTCCGTAAGGCGGCCGCATGTGGGACACGAACATCGTGTTCCCTTCCACCCAAACCTGCCCTCCACCCTCGCAATCCACGTGGGCCACTAAGGAGGTGTTCCAAGCTTTAGCCAAGTCCGGTCTCCTCAGACCAATTCAATGAGGTCGCCTTGCGCAGTGCGGCCCCACTGATGGAAAAGGCCCATCGCGCGCAGCGCCGGTTCGTCGCTGGCGATGAAGAGAATCAGCGGTTCGGCGTGGTCGTTGCGGTACTGGACCCACGTATCGCTGGGAACGGCGACGGTATCGAACGGCGCGAGCTTGAAACTGCTTTCGCCGACCGTCATCGAGCCTTCGCCGGAGAACGGCGACACCAGGAGGTTGGCCGTTTGCTTCAGGGGCAGCGTCTTTTCGCCGGGACGGACCATTTGCATGAAGAAGGTCATCGTCCGGTACACCGGGCCGCCTCGCAATGGGTGCGTGTATTCGATGAGCAGGCCTTCGTGGGGCGATTCGTCCCAGTCGCGGAAGCGATAGAGCAACTCGCGCATGGCTTCATAGCGATAGACGAACATGGGCGAGGAATCGCCGCCGCCGCGCCGGTGGTCGACGAAGCGGGGCGTCAGGCCTCCCACGCCATAGACGGTGCGCGAGTACTCGGTCTGGAAGCGCGCGCTCTGCTTGCGCACGATTTCGCCGTTCTCCTGGTAATCGTGTTTGAAGCTCAGGGCGTTGAGATTCTCGACCAGCGGATAGTCGAGCACCGACAGGTTGACGGCGGGCTCGTTGCCGAGGTTGCCATGGTTGTGCCACGTGTCGCGCGGCGTGAGCACCATGTCGCCGGGCAGGAAGGTGATGTCTTCGCCCTCGACGCCGGTGAAGTTCTGCTTGCCCGTCAGGCCAAAGCGGATGGCGCTGGCGGTGTGCGAGTGCGGCGGCATGATCTCGTTGGGATCGTTCTGCCGGTACGCTGTGTACAGGGTCGATACCGTTGCGCGGCGCGGCGCCAGGCCCGGATTGATCAGGATCAGCGAACGGCGGTCCGTGTTTTCGGTGGAGATCAGCCGCGCCGACTCGGCGAGCAGAGGCTGGATATCGTCTTTGTACGACCACCGGAACGGCACTGCCTTGGGGCCGCTGACGAGCTGTTTTATATCGTCGTGCGCTTCGTTCTCGCGAGCCCAGAACGGAAACATGGATTTCCGCTCGATCTGTTCATACATGGACGTCAAATCCGCCTCGCGATTGCCGCTGGCGGGACTGGTTGCGTGCATAAACGTTCCCCTTGAAAGTTATTGATGAACGACACGGCGGAACAAATCTAATAACAACCAATGGTTGTGTAAACGGTATTTTTGGTTCGATATGGAAAACCCTTAAGCGTCTCGGCGCTTATTATTGGTTTTCAAAAAAACATCATAAAAAACAAAGGATTGAATGAATTATTTTGATTTTTCTTATTCTCAACCGGTTGTTTATTTTTATTGCGACCAAACGGGTTTCGAACCTAAGATGGCTGCGACGATATAAGACGAGAAAGCGATGGCACGCACCCGCCAACCCGAGGTTTCGAATGACATACTCAGGCTCGTTACGCAGATCCGAGCGCTATTGGGAAAAGGCGAGGAGCTGCCATCCGAGCGAGTTCTCGCGGTGCAGTTGAACGTCAATCGCCACCGCCTGCGCCTGGCTCTGGACAAGATGCGCGAAGCCGCCGAACTGCCGCGGCCGGTCATCCGTCGCAACGACCCGCCCATCCTCAAGGGCGACGTCGTGGTCCAGGAAACGAATGCGCTAGAGGTGATCGAGCTGCGCATGGTGCTGGAGCCTGCGATCGTGCGATTGGCTGCGATCCGGGCCTCTCCCGTCCAGATCGCGAAGATCCTGGAAGCCGCGACGACGCCTTCGGGGGTCGCGCGTTCAACAGGCGACATCGCATTCCATAAACTGCTTGCCGACAGTTCGGGGAACCAGCTCGCGGCCAGCCTGTATGCCTTCTTGCGGCATGTCGGCGCGGACCAGCGCCTGCACATTCCCGCGACCACGCAGATCACGCGAGAGCGGATTCAGATGCGCGATCGGGAGCATCGGGCAATTGCCGAAGCGATTGCGAGCCGGTCGCCGGATGCCGCGGAGCAGAATATGCGCGCCCACTTGAGGCGCGTGCAGCGGGAGATCGCGGATCGTCTGAATCCGGTAGCAACCACCTAGGAATCGGAAGGAAGCGTGTGCAGCGGGCCGCTCATCGTGCTGTGCGGCCTGGTAAGCCTATCGTGGGAAGGGCTAGCGATGCCGATGGGAAACGGGATCGCAAAATCGCTGATTTCAGTGATATGGAGGGATGTAATGGTTCGTTAGAATTCGCGCCAATATTTCACGCGGATTCCGAATGCTGTCCTCGCCAAATTCACCTGCGTCGACATCCCGGATTTCTAACCACAAACAACGGTGAAGTAATGAAAGTGCGGCATTTTGCAGTGGCGGCTTTGGCGTGTTTCCCTATGCTTGCGTCGGCTGCGGATGTGGTGTTCGTCAACCAGTCTTCCTGGGAGATCCACGAAATCTACTTCTCGCCGGCAAAGCAGAAAAGCTGGGGCGAAGACCATCTGGAAGACGAGGTGTTGCAGAAGGGCGACTCCCTTACCCTGACCGGAGTGACCCGGGGGAAGTGGGACGTGCGCGTCGTCGATGAGAATGGAGATCAGTGCGTGCTGGAAGACGTCCGGATCGATGGCGCCGATAAATGGGTGATTACCGATAAGGAATTGCTGGCCTGTCAGGCTGCCAGCTGAGCACGAGGCGGGACCGGCGGCGGCCGCGGGCCGCCGGCGGATTGAACAGCGTTGACAGCCCCGATACGGATGTTCCGGTCGGGGCTTTCTCATGTCGGACGGTTGGCGAGACAGCCGAGACTCGCCTGGCGCGAGCCGCTTAAAATCGTGGCGTCGAATCGATCGCTTGCCAGGATTTCCATGACCGTCAACAGCAGCTTGAAATCCTGGGCCAGGCGGATAAAGCGAGACGGCGTCACCCTCTGGTTCGCGGGCAAGCACCGGCGCACGCCCTGGCACGCGAAGGCGCTGGGGGTGTTCGTCGTGGCTTACGCGCTTAGCCCGATCGACCTGATCCCGGACTTCATCCCGGTCCTGGGCTATCTCGATGACGTATTGCTGCTGCCCTGTCTGATCTGGCTGGCCATCAAGCTGCTGCCGCCCGATGTCCTGGCGGAGTGCCGCGGCCAGGCGGATGACTGGATGCGGAACCAGGGGGCCAAGCCTCGCAGCACTGCGGGGGCCGTCGTGATCGTGGCGCTGTGGGTCGCCTTGGCGGTCGCGGCTGGGTACTGGCTGTGGCCTCGCGGCTAGATGCGTCCGCGGCTCACCGGCGATCGGGTTCTTGCTTCCCGGATCTGAGCGGGAAATGCCGGTGGGAACGCTCTATGCTGGAATATGGCGGAACTTCTTGCCGCTTGCCTGCGGAGTAGCCGATATGACGACCCCCGATCCTCAAGTTCCTCGCTCCGAAGCCGAGTCCCGCAAGATCCGGATGCGGCGCGGGCCATGGGCCATGCTGGCGATGTGGCTGGCGGTCATCGCGGTGCTGTTCCTGGTGGGCATGTTCGCGCGCTGGCTCTACTAGCTCGCGGGAACGACGGGCGGGACGGGACTGCGCAGTTCGCTGCCGCCCCGTCCCGCCGACACGAAATGCCGCTGGGGCTTACTTCCCGCCCGTGTTCGGGTATCCGGGAGGCGGCATGGCGCCGCTGCCTGGCGTGGCGGGCACGTTGTCATTGGCTTCGCGATGTTTACCCGACTTGCCGTTCATGTGCTTGTCCGATCTCGTCTGGTCGCGTTTGTCCAGATTGGGCGGGTTGGTCGGGGTGTTGGGCGTGGCGTTCGGCGCCGGCGCTTGCTGTCCCGGCGGCACGGGCTGGTTGGGGGGGACGGCGGTGCTGTCGTTCGGGGTGTTCGACGGCGAGGTGGGGGTCGCGGACTGCGCGAGTGCTGTGGCCGAAGCCAATCCGGCCGACAGGGCCAGCGCGTAGGTGAGGGCTCGAATCTTCATGAGTACGCTCCTTTGTGGGAATAGCCAGGCCCAACCCGCAAGCGCCATGCCCGCTCGTTTGCCTCGGCGCGCGCCGACGCGTCGGTGCTCATCCGGCATTTTTTACCGTCCGCTGCAATCGCTCGCCGGAGGCGTGTGCGAATTCTTCGGCATGGCGGTTGCTGGAAATTGCTCCGTCTTCAATCCGCGCCGAAGCCCCGAGATCTGCTGGGACAACCTCAGGCAAGCGTGGCATCGCGCGCCGCCAGCGGCAGGAAAGCGCCATGACAGCCTCACCCAAGCGCGCCGGCGCCGACGTCGGCGATATCATCCCTGGCCAGCGGCCCAGGACGCTCAAGGCCTGCCGGCGTTGCGGCCTGTGGCGCAATGCCACCCAGCCCGTTCCGGGCGCGGGTGCGCGCGGCGCCGCCATCATGCTGGTGGGCGAGCAGCCGGGCGACAAAGAGGACCTGGCGGGCCTGCCGTTCGTCGGCCCGGCGGGCGCCTTGCTCGACAAGGCGATGGCCGAGGCTGGAGTGACGCGCGACGAGGTGTACCTGACCAACGCCGTCAAACATTTCAAATGGCAGTTGCGCGGCAAGCGCCGCATGCACAAGTCGCCCGCGCAAGGGGAGATCCAGGCTTGCGCCTATTGGCTGGAAAAGGAACTCGCGGCGGTCCAGCCTCGCGTCATCGTCGCGCTGGGCGCCACCGCGTTGGGCGCCGTTCTGCAGGATCGCGGCCATACGCTGGCGGCCGCGCTGGGCCAGACGCTGGACCGCGGAGGGATTCCCGTGTTGGCGTCCTATCATCCGTCGTATGCGCTGCGCAACCCCGACGCGCAAGGCCGGCAGGCGGCCTACTCGACCATCGTGGACGCGCTTGCCCGGGCGCGGCGGCTGGCCGCCGGATCCTAGCCGCGCGACGGCGCAGCGCCGTCGCCGACGCGCGCGCCTGGCGCCCTCGGGAAAAAATGCCACGCTCTGGAATATTTGCGTCGACGCAAGAGGCTGTCAGCCCGCCGCTTCATCCTCTTCCAGGGTGGACGCGCCGGCTCCTTCGGCGGCGGCGCCGCGGGCCCGGATCACGCTGAACTCGCCCGTCGCTTCCAGGTAGGCTCTTTCCACCTCCGCCAGATTGGCGACGCCCTTGAGGCGCAGCTGCTCCATCAGTTCGCTGCGCGTGATGTGCTCGCGTTTGAGGCCGCTGGCGAGCACGCGGCCGGACCTGATCAGGCAGACCCGTTGGGGTTCGAGCAGCCGGCGCAACGGGGGCACGTAGTAGCTGAGCCTGTCCAGCAGGTAGCTCCACCCTACGATAGTGGCCACGACGATGATTCCGTCGCCCATGGAATAGGAGTCGCCGGACATCGCATTGCCCGCGGCGTCCGCCACCAGCACGAGCACCAGCATGTCGGCCATGCCCAGGGAACCCATGTCGCGCCGGCCTGAAATTCGCAACAGAGCGTACAGCACCCAGTACATGGTCGTGCCGCGGATGATCATTTCGGCGAAACCCGCCTGCAGGGAGAAGATCTCGATGAACTTGTCCATGGAGGCCGTCGAGCAAGTGGCGTGCCGGCCGCGCCGTCGACGCCCCATCGGGAGCGCCGTGGGCATGCCGCTTGCTGGATGGGAGGGGCATCCGATCCACAGAGGGACGTCCGTCATGAAACCCAAAGATCACAAACCCAATCCTTCCAGCGACGATACGCCGCGGGAAACCCAGGCCAGCCACCGCGACCTGCAGAACCGCAGCAAGAAGGAAGGCCACGTCAGCCAGATCGGCACCGGCCAGGACCAGCAAAGCCAGCGCAACCGGGGCGCCGGCGCCCGCAGCAAGAGTTGAAACTGCGCTTTCGGCCGCGTCATGACCCTCGCCGCTATCCCGCGCAACCGCGCGATCTGGGCGATCGGCGACGTGCACGGCTGTGTCCAGTCGCTGGACTCCCTGTTGGCGCGCCCTGAAATCGCAGAGGATCCCGACTGCCGGTTCTGGTTCGTGGGCGACTTGGTCAATCGCGGCAGCAGGTCGGCGGATACGCTGAGGCGCGTCATGGCGCTGGGCGATCGCGCCACCGTGGTCCTTGGAAACCATGATTTTCATGCCCTGGCCATCGCCGCCGGCTGCCAGCGCCCGGGCCGCGAAGATACGCTGGACGATCTGTTCGATGCGCCCGACGTGGAACGCCTGCTGGACTGGCTTCGCCACAGACCACTGATGCATGCGGAAGAAGCGCACGTGCTGGTACATGCCGGCGTGTTGCCCGCATGGGATATCGCCACAGCGCTGGCCCTGGCAGGGGAGGTCGAAGCCCTGCTGCGCGACGACGGCTGGCGCGATCACATGCGGCTCCTGTGCGGTCGGGCGCCGACGGCATGGGACGCTTCATTGCAAGGGCAGCGCCGGCTGCGGTTCATCGTGGCCGCGCTGACCCGGATGAGGCTGTGCACGCGGCGCGGCGCGTTGGCACCGGCCGCCCGGGCGACGCCGGGCCATTGGCCGCGTGAGACAGTGCCCTGGTTCGACCTTCCTACTGTGGCAGTGCAGCGGCACGCCGTGGTATTCGGCCACTGGGCCGCGCTCGGACTTTTGGTGCGCGGCGACGTGGTCTGCCTGGATACGGGCTGCGTCAGCGGCGGCGCCTTGACTGCCTACCGACTGTCCGACAGGAAGCTCGTGCAGGTCTGCGCGCAGCCCGCTAGTCCGCTGGCGGCAGCGTACGGAGAAAGGCCGCGATATCGCGCGCGTCCTGGCCGCTCAGCCCGAGGTCGGGCATTGCCGATCCAGGCTTGACGCTGCCTGGCTCCCGCAGCCAGCAGTGTGCCGGCGATGTAGGGCCGGTCCGCGATGCCGGCCTGCGGCGAGCGCTCAGGGCGCGGGCACGGCGCTTGCTGCATAGGTCGGCCCGAATCCGAACCGATAAGGAGGATGGAATGGCTGGTACCGACAAGGAAATGGAAGATTGCATAAACCGCTGCCTGGCCTGCTACCGCAGCTGTCTGCAGGCTGCTTCGCGGCATTGCCTGGAGGCGGGTGGGGAGCATGTCGAGCCCGGGCACTTCCGATTGATGATGGCCTGCGCGGAAATTTGCCGCTCGGCTGCCCACACGATGCTGATCGGCGTGGAACTTCATGATCGGGTTTGCGCCGCTTGCGCGGAAATGTGCCGCGCATGCGCCGAAAGCTGTTCCCGCCTCGACGGCATGGACGAGTGCGAAGACGCCTGCACGCGCTGCGCGCAGGCTTGCGAACGAATGGCGTAGCGAAATCGCCGAAACCGCAGTTCACCAGGGGATAGGCCCCGCATAGGAGAAACGCATGGAGCATCAAACCAATATCGTTGGCGGCCCCAAGGCTTCGGCCACCGGGCCCGGCCCCGAGATCATGGCGGCGGACACGCTGGAGGGCAATGACGTCTACAACGCCGCCGGAGAAGAGCTGGGATCCATCAAGGACATCATGATCGACGTGCCCCGCGGTCGGGTCGCCTACGCAGTGCTGTCGCGTGGCGGCATCCTGGGCATGGGGGACAAGTTGTTCGCCATTCCATGGGCCGCGCTGACCCTGGATACCGACCGCAAGTGCTTCGTCCTCAACGTCGACAAGGAAGTCCTGAAGAACGCGCCCGGCTTCGACAAGGACAACTGGCCCCGGATGGCGGACGAAACCTGGGCCCGGGACCTGCATAAGTATTACAACCAGGATCCCTACTGGTAACGCGCAATGCTGGCGCGGCAGGAGGCTGCGGCCGCGCCAGTTCCGCGCTCACCGGCTTTCGCGCCCATGCGCGGACCCGGCCTCCGACTTTCCCGGAACGTCGCTTTCCGGGCACCCCTTCCCCCGCTCCCGCGCCGGTCGGCCGGCTCTTCGCCATGCATGGTCATTCTGGTTTCGATTTCTTCCCGGCGGCGCGAGCCCGCGGCTCCGCGGGCCGTGGCGTGGCCAGACGCGCTGCCCCAAGGCAGCCGCGGCACACGCCCGCGCTCAATGGCTTTTCCTTCGAGATCCCCGCCGAATTGGAGGCGCGGGCCCGCGCCAGACTCGCGCAGGCGGACCGCGATACGTGGATGGCGCGCCTGTGGCGGCGCGACGCCACGCTGTGGACCGGGGCGGACGAAGACCGCTGGCTGGGCTGGTTGCGGCCGGAGCGGGCTTCCCGGGATCTCGGGCGCATGGCCGCCCTCTGCCGCCGGCTGTGCGTGGCCGGTTTTTCGGACGCCGTCGTGTTGGGAATGGGAGGCGCCAGTCTCGGCGCCGACGTGTTGGCCCACATCCTGGGCAGGGACGGCGGCGGGCTGCGGCTGCACGTGCTGGATACCACGGATGCGGCTCAGGTGCTTGCGCTGTGCTCCCGCGTCGACATGGCGCGATGCCTGTTCATCGTGGCAAGCAAGTCGGGTTCGACGCTGGAGTCGAACATGCTCGCCTCCTATTTTCACGAGCAGCTGAGCCTGCGGCTGGGGCGCCAGGAGGCGGGCCGGCGGTTCGTTGCCATCACCGATCCCGGTTCTTCCCTTTGCGCTCGCGCGCGGGACGAAGGTTATGCGGCGGTCTTCGAGGGAGAGCCTTCCGTGGGCGGCCGCAATTCCGTGTTGTCTCCGTTCGGACTGGTCGTGCTGGCGCTGCTGGGCCATGACCCGGCGACCTTCCTGCGCGACACACGCCCGATGCTGCGGGCCTGCGCGCCGCGAACGCTGGGGCGCGCGAACCCCGGCCTGATGCTGGGCGTGCTGCTGGGAGAGGCGGCGCTGGCTGGTCAGGACAAGCTCACTTTCCTGGCCGATCCCGGCCTGGAATGCCTGGGGGGCTGGCTGGAACAATTATTGGCGGAGTCCACGGGCAAGGATGGGCGGGGAATCGTCCCGGTCGACCATGAACCGCTGGGGGCGCCTGCGGACTACGGGCGCGACCGCGTCTTCGTCCATCTGGCCCACGGCGACGCGCCCTGCATCGAACTGGACGGCCATGCCCAGCGCCTGGCGGCGGCGGGATTCCCGGTGCTGCGTTGCGAACTGCCCTCCGCCCGCCTGCTGGGCCAGGAGTTCTTCCGCTGGGAGGTGGCCACCGCGGTCGCGGCGGCGATCCTGCGAGTCAACCCGTTCGACCAGCCCGACGTGGAGGCGAGCAAGGCGCGCACCCGCGCCCTGGCGTTGCGCCACGAGGCGGGCCAGGCCACTTTGGACGAGAGACCCCTATTGGTCGAGGGCGCGCTCGCCTTTCACGGGGACGCGCCGGGCGCCGAGTCGGCGGCGGGGCTGCTCGCCGCGCACTTTGGCGCGCTCGAAGCCGGCGGCTACGCCGCGCTGCTCGCGTACATACCCCGCGACCCGGAACACGAGGCCTGGCTTGCGTCGCAGCGGCGCAGCCTCCGGCAGGCCACCGGCGCGGCGACGGTGGGCGGGTTCGGCCCCCGTTACCTGCATTCCAGCGGGCAGTTGCACAAGGGCGGACCAGCGGGCGGCCGGTATCTGTTCATCACCGCGGACGCGCCGGTCGAGTTGGAGGCGCCGGGGCACCGTCTGGGCTTTGCCGCCATCCAGCGCGCGCAGGCGCTGGGCGATATGGAAGAGCTCGTATCGCGGGGCCGCGCCTGCCTGCGCGTCCACATTTCCGGTTCCCTCGAATCCGGCCTGGCGCAATTGGCCGCCGCGTTGCGGCGGGCCTTGCCCGTGACCGGGCTGGGTTAGTGTTGACAGGCCCTAAGCGCCCGGATCGCCCAATCCGTGGTACTTCCTGCCTATTTCCATCGTGGCCTGGTAGAAGCCGGCCTTGCTGCCGCAGTCATATCGAGTGCCCTCGTACTCGTAGCCGAAGACCTTGTTTTCCCGCAGCAGGGCGGCGATGGCGTCGGTCAGCTGGATTTCGCCGCCGACGCCCGGCTCCGTCCGGCGCAGGCAATCGAAGATGCGGGGATCGAGGATGTACCGTCCCACCACCGCCATGTCCGAAGGCGCGTCGGCGGGGTCGGGTTTCTCCACCATCCCGGTTAGCTTGAGCACCCCCCGCGACTGCTGCGTTCCCGATACCATGCCGTACTGGCGTGTGTGGGCCCGGGAAATTCTCTGCAGCGCGAGCACACTTCCGCCGAACTCCCTCGCCACCTTCGCCATTTCGCCGATGACGGGCGCGGGCGCATCGATCAGGTCGTCCGCCAGTAAGACGGCGAAGGGCTCGTTGCCCACGATGGGCGCCGCGCATAGCACGGCATGGCCCAGCCCCAACGCGGCAGGCTGGCGCGTGTAGACGCAATTGACATGGGATGGCAGGACGTTGCGCACGCAATCCAATAGCGCAACTTTGTTCTTCGCTTCCAGATCCAGTTCCAGCTCGGGAACCCGATCGAAGTGGTCTTCTATCGCGCGCTTGTTCCGGCCCGTGACGAAGACCAGTTCGGTGAAGCCGGCCGCCACGGCTTCTTCCACGGCGTACTGGATCAGCGGCTTGTCTACGACGGGAAGCATTTCCTTGGGCATCGCCTTGGTGGCGGGAAGAAAGCGGGTCCCGAGGCCGGCTACCGGGAAAACGGCAATGCGTATGTGCTTCATTTGAACCCCTTGGACGCTATGGTGCCGGGGGTATCGCAAATGCCGTGCCCGGGCGCGCGGGGGCGGGAGAGCCGGGTTCGCGAGACGACGGCGCAGCCACGTGGACGACGCGCTCCGGCAGCGCCAGGGCGATGCCCCGGGCATCCAGTTCGCGCATGACGCCGAGGTTGATCTCCTGCTGTATGTCCATGTAGCGGTTGTAGTCGGCCGTCATCACGTAGTAGACGGCCTCGTACTCCAGTGCGCTTTCACCGAACCGGGCCAGGTGCGCGCGGTCGTACCGCGTTTCGGGCTGGCGTTCGATCTGCCCGCGTATGAGTCCCGGCACGGCGGCCGCCTCGTCCACGGCCGTCATGTAGGTGATGCGCACGGTAAAGACGATGCGCCGCTGCTGCATGCGTTTGTAATTCTGGATCGTCTGTTTGAGCAGCTCCGTGTTCGAGCAGACGATCTGCTCGCCGCCCAGGCTGCGGATACGCGTGGTCTTCAGGCCCACGTGTTCGATGCTGCCGGCTACCTGGCCGAATACGATGAAGTCCCCCGCCTCGAAGGGCTTGTCCAGCCCGATCGAGATCGAGGCGAACAGATCGCTCAGGATGGTCTGCACCGCCAGCGCCACCGCGACGCCGCCGATGCCCAGGCTGGCGACCAGCGCGGTGATGTTCACGCCCAGGTTGTCCAGCATGGCGAGCAGGGCGATGACCGCGACCAGCGTGCGCAGCAGGAAGCGGAACAGGGTGGCCGTGACCGTGCTGGCCTGCCCGCGCGCGGCCAGCGCATGGGCCAGGGCCACGTCCAGCGCGCGGTCGAACCACAACGCCAGTTGCAGCGTCACCAGGACGAACCAGAGATGCTGGGCGTTGCGCCCGCTCCAGGGCAGCGGCGCCCCGACGATCTCGGCGCCGATCAGCAAAGAGAGGATGAGCAGCAGAACGCTGTTCGTGCGCCGCAGGACTTCCGACAGCGAGCGCGCCAGCGGGTGGCCCGGCATCTCGGCGCGCCGTTGCAGGCGCGTGCGCGCGATGCGCAGCGCGGCGCTCAGCGCGAAGAACAGGACGGCGCCCGCGGTGAGCGCGAACGCCCACAGCAAAAGCGGATGTTCCGGTATGACCGGAATGCCGGAAAGCCAGTCGATGTGCATGCCGCCTCCTTGGGCCGAAACCGCGGGGCGCAGCAAATGGCATGCCGCGGCAGGCCCGCAGCGGCGCGCCGTTGCGCAGGAGAACCCGCCGGGAACGACGCTTGCTGATCCTGTCTACCGCTGTCTACCCCAGCCTATTCGGAGAGTCGTCATGGACAAGTTCGAACGCTACTCGGCCGCAGAGTCTTCCGTCAATTTGAGCGAGGGCGAACTCAGGGCGCAACGCACGCTGGAGGCCGCGCGGCGTTTGATGGACCCCGATGCGGGGCCGTCGGCTGCGCCGGTTTCGTCGATCGAGGCGGAACTGAAGCGGTATGTAAAGCAGGCTTACCGCCGGCATTCCTACGAGTATTGAGAGTCTAGGGCGGAGGCTCGTCCCAGACGGACGCGCGCCGGTACTGTTCGGCGCGCGCCAGCGTCCGGTAGAAATCCGCGCCCGCCTGGATCAGCCTTTCCATCTCCTCGCGTTGGAGCTTGGGTTCGAGCGTCGCCAGGCATTCCGCGTAGTTGGCCAGCACTTCCGGCCAGTCATGGAAGCTTCGGTCGACCGCCGGCGTGGCGATCATTTGTGCGAGTAGTTCCTCACGATCCATATGCGTGTCCCGCAGCCAATCCGTTGTTCTCGACACGCCTGCAGTTTGCGTGTCAGTCCCTCTCCGTGATCCCGTCCGTGGGGCGGGCGTTCACTGCTTTTTCGCCGCGTCGGCGCGTTGTTGCAGGCCTTGCGCCATCTGCAGATGCTGCTGCAGGACCGGCAAGGTCTGTATGGCGAATTGCTTGATGTCGGGATCCTTCACGTCGTTCGAAGCCTTCTCGAAGAGCTTCACTGCGTCTTCGTGCGCGGAGACGCCGATTTCGTCGATATAGGCCTTGTCGAAGCTGTCGTCGCGCAGGCCCAGCGCCTTCAGCTTGGCTTGCTGCACCAGGGAGGGCTCGGTGGGCGCGTCGTACCCTTTGCTTTTCGCGAGCGACGCCAGCTGTTCGCCGGCCTTGCCGTGGTCGTCGATGATCTTCTGCGCAAATGCCTTCACGTCCGGATTCCGGGCCTTTTCGAGGGCCAGTTTGCTGCCCGCGATTTCCATGTGGCCGGCCTGGGCGGCGTTTTCCACGAAGTCGCGGTCGGCGCTGTCGAGCTTGGCCTGCGCGGAGGTCGGGGGCGCGGCGGGCGGCGTCTGCGCCAGCGCCGCGGGGGCCGCGGCCAGGGTCATCGAGGCGAATAGGGTTGCGGTCAGGTGACGGGTTTTCATGGGAAACCTCCAGAGTGGGCGCGGGGCGCCGTTGAAAGCCGGATGCTCGGTTCCTCCAGCAATCGGTGTTCCCGGCCCCGGCCCGGTTCAACGGCCCAGCCGGCTGCCCGCCAATTCGGCGTAGTACTCGGCCAGGCGGATCAGGGCGTACCGGGCGCTGGCTTGGCGTATGCCGTTCCTGCTGCCGGCGAAGCGTCGGGTCTCGCAGTAGACGGTAGGCGCCGCATCGGCCTGGCCGGCCTTGAACACCCAGGCGAAGCACTGTGTGCCGGCCGGAATGTCGCTGTCGACGGCGTCCGTGACCCCGGTGTTCGACACCGCCACGAGGGCGGGGCTTTTCAACGAGGCACCCAGCGCCATTTCCCGGGCCACCGCCACGCTGGTGAGGTTGTGCCGCGCCAGCGTGCGCGCCGAAACGCCCAGGCAACGGGCCTTCGAGGCGGGCGAATAGACTACGTAGGCGCAGTCGAGCAGCGAGCCCGCTCCCGGCACGTCGGCCAGGGTGGCGGCGATCAGGCCGGCCGTGCACGATTCCGCGGTGACCAGGGTCAACGCGTGCTCGTGCATGAAGGCGGCGACCCGCTCGATGGCGTCCATGGCGGGCCTAGCCGCCGTTGCGCACCGGGTCGGGTCGCCTGCGCGACACGCCGGCTTGGTCCGCGTCGGTGACGTGGTCGGGGCCGATGTCCGCACCCTCGGGGTCGCGATCGCGCGGATTGACGCTCTCTCGGTCGCCGGTTCCTTGCGCGTCGCTGTCGGTATGGGCCTGGTCGGGCGGGAGGTCGCTGGCCGAGTCCGAGGAGTCGCTGGGGCCCAGGTCGGGCCGGCTGGATTCGTCTATCCCGGGGTCGGGCGGGGAAGCGTCGGGCGTTCGGGGCATGATGGGTCTCCGGAAAGACTGCGCGGGCAGTGATGACACCTCCTCGCGCAGCAAGCGCCGTGCCACACTCCGCCCGGCATCCGGCGGGTCCTTCCGGCGCCGGGCAGTGAGCGGTTCAGGAGAGCGACAAAACCCGCCGTTGCGGGTTTTGTCCGGACGGCTCTCGCTGCGGGCCTGTCGCCCGTATCGTCATTCGATCCCGTACTTTCCGGGGGCGATGACGCCGTTGGGATCCAGGGCAGCCTTGATGGATGCGCAGGCGCGCACCACTTCCGGCATGCGCTGGGCCTGGTGGAAACCGTGGTACATCGTCGGTGCGCGGCCCACGAAGATGCCGCGCGCGGCGAAGAGCTGCCCCAGCGCCCGGTAGCAGGCGTCGGCGCGGGCGGTTTCGCCGGCGTCTTCGCGGTTGTAGATGATGGCGTGGATGGCGCGCGCGAACCGCGCGCCGCAGACGTTGGACAGCAGGTATTCCAGCCCGTGGTCCTGGCAGATGCGGCGGGCCTCGGCCTGCAGGGCGTTGACCGTCTCGCCCACCACGGGCGAGCCCGCCGACAGCCAGATCGCGCCGCCGCCCGGACGCCAGCCCAGCATTTTCAGTTCGCTGTCGGTCGGCACGCCGGTGTTGGAGTTGATGGCGATATGCAAGGGGCCGATGTCCTCGGCTTCCTCCAGCGGAATCTGGCGTCCTTTGCCCGAGGCCAGGAAGTGTTGGGCGATGCGTTCGATCTGCGGCTGCACGGCCGCGCGGCTGGCGCCGTACACCGCGCCCGAGACGGTCCACGATCCCAGTCCGTACTGGCGCCGCAGCGCGGCCCGGCCTTCGTCGGACAGCGGGCGGGCGCCGCCGCTGGCGGCGTATTCGGGATTCGTCGCGGCCGAGGACAGCAGGTACAGATCGTTGGTGGCGCGTATCAGCGTCGGCACGAAATTGCTCAGCTTCAGGGGGCGGATGCGTTCAACGATCTCGCCCAGGTCTTCATCGTCCGGGAAAGTGAAGAAGAAGGGCTCGATGTGGGGCGGCCGGGGCATGAGCCACATGCCCACGCGGGTGACGATGCCGAAGTTGGACTGCGAGAACAGGCCGTCCAGCGTCGGGCCGAAGCTGTATTTGGAGACGTGCCAGTTGGGGTGGGAATCGCCGGCCAGGCTGCCGTCGCCCGTGCGGATCACGTCGCCGTTGCCCAGCACGATTTCCATGCCGCAACTCATGCCGAAGTGATCGGCATACGCGCCGCTGCCGCCGCCTTTGTCCAGGGCGTTGGCGAGAATGCTGCCCTGCGAGGGCCCCGCCGTCGGCGAGATCATGAGCTTGCTTTCCCGGCGCTGCAGTTCGTCGTGCATGGCGCGAAAGCTCACGCCGGGCTCCAGCACGCAATATCCCAGCGTTTCGTTCACCTCCAGGATGCGGTTCATGCGTCGCCCCAGGTCCACCACCACCTGGCCGGCGCGAATGGGCGAGCGCGTGCCCAGGCCGATGTTCTGGCCGTTGCTGATGGGATAGAGCTGGACGCGGTAGCGGTTGGCCAGGCGCACCAGCGTTTGCACCGCCGCGGTCGAGTCCGGATAGGCGACTGCGCCGGGCCGCTGGTCCGGGCTGGGCAGGGTATGTTCGCCGTAGCGTCCGAGGACGTCGTCGCCGAGCGTGATGGCATCCGCGCCAAGTTCGGCCGCGACGGCATGCGCGAAATCTACGATAGGGTCATTGGAAGGCATTCGTCGTTCACCACAGAAGATCGCCGCTGCCGGCGGTTGTCGGAACCGGCGGGGCCGCCGGGGGTTGATCGTCGGCCGCTGCCCGAGGCGGCGCGGGCCGGAAGTGTTCCAGACCGCGCGGGGGCGGGCCGCCCGTGGCCCAGTCCAGCAACTGGACCGTGTGCGCCACGGGCACGGGAGTGAAGCGCGACATCTGCACCAGGCATCCCATATTGCCCGCCGCGATGACGTCCGGGTGGCCGGCCGAGGCATGGGCGGCCTTGCGCTGCCCGAGCCGGTTCGCGATGGCGGGTTCCAGGATGTTGTAGGTGCCGGCCGAGCCGCAGCACAGGTGGGATTCGGCGATGTCGCGTACGTCCAGGCCCAGCTTGCCCAGGGCGCGGCGCGGCGGCCGCTCCAGCTTCAGGCCGTGCTTGAGCGAACAGGCATCGTGATAGGACACCGCCAGGCCTTGCGCGGCGCCGCTGGCCGACAGCGGCAGCCCCGCGGCGATCTGCGTGATGTCGGTGACGGCGTCCACGACCCGCTTCACGTGCGCCGACAGGTCGGGGCGGTCGGACAGCAGTTCCTCGTAGCGCTTGATGACCGAGCCGCAGCCGGAGGTGGTGCTGACGATGGCATCGATATGCCCGGCCTCCAGGGCCGCCGACCAGCTGCGCACGGCCTGTGCCATATGTTTGACGGCGGCTTCGCGCCGGCCCATGTGCAGTTCGAGGGCGCCGCAGCATTGCACGCCGGGCACCGGCACGACCGCGACGCCGCCGCGGGCCAGTAGCCGCAGGGCCGAGGCATTGATCTCGGCGCCCAGCACCGATTGGGCGCAGCCGTCCAGCAGCGCGACGCGGCGGGTCGCGTCCGCGGGCGGCTCCGGATCGGGCTCGCCGCGCCGCGCCAGCGCCGCCAGCCCGGGCGCGGAGGACAGGGAGGCCAGCGCGCCCAGCGGCCCGCCCAGCCGGCCCGCCGCGCCGCGCAGCAGGCGGCCGGCGGCGAGGGCGGGGCGCAGCAGCGCGGGCGTCGTCAACACGCGGGCCAGCGCCGAGCGCAGCAGGCGCTGCGGCAGCGGGCGCACCCCGCTTTGCTCGATGGCTTCGCGCGCGCCGTCGATAACGTCGCGGTACGACACCCCGGCGGCGCAGGTGGTCTCGCAGGACAGACAGGACAGGCAGCGGTCGAGATGGCGCACGGCGGCCGGGCTGGGCGCGGCGGTGCCGGACAGCACTTCGCGGGCCAGCGCGATGCGGCCGCGCGGCGAGTCGAGTTCTTCGCCGTCGAGCACGTAGGTGGGACAGACCGCGGTGCAGAAACCGAAATGCACGCAGCTGTCGGCGGCGGCGCGGGCGGCATCGAGGCGGTGGATGGTGATGGTTTTGGACATGGTGCGACAGGAGCTTGCCGGCCAGCGCCGGGATGGAGCTCATTCTGTCGCGTGGCGCGGCGCGGGGCTGTGCCCAGCGCGCCAGCGGGCGCCGCTCAGGGCGTCAGGCGCGGGCCTGGCCCTGCTTCAGCAGGTTCACGGGCAAGTCGCCGTAGCGCTCGGAGAAGCGCCGCGTGAAATGGGAGAGGTTGTTGAAACCGCAGGCGAAAGCGGCTTCGCTCACGGTGCGCGTGCGGCCGGCCGAGAGCAGCTCATGCGCCAGCGCCAGGCGCGCCTGCACCACGTAGGCTTCGAACGACAGCTGGGCATGGCGGGCGAACAGACGGTGCAGGGTGCGCACCGAGATCCGGCAGGCGGCCGCCGCCGACGCGGGCGATAGCGCCGGGTCGGCGATCGCGGTGTCGATGTGGCGCTTCACGCCGACGAAACTCAGTTCGGTGGACGGGGCGGCGGACGCGTCCGCCACGGACGCGCAATGCAGCGCGACGATCTCGATGACCGTATCCAGCAGCGTATCGACGGTGCGGTCCTGGAGCTTGACCGCGGAATCGGTCAGCAGGCGCATGGTCTCGGCCAGCACGGGGGCGAAGGGCATGTCGGCTGGCAGGCTGGCCGGCGCCCGCAGCCGTCGCAGGCCCGGGGCGCGCGCGCTCAGGGCATGGCGCGGCAAGAGCACCAGCCGGCGCGCCGTGGATTCCGGAAACGTGATGTCGAAGGCCGAGCCGGTGTCCAGCAGGCCGAATTCGCCCGGTTGCAGGCACAGCTGTTCATCGCCCTGGGACATCAGGGCGCGGCCTTCCAGCTGCAGGCTGAGCATGAGGTGGTCGCCGTTGACGCGGCTGACGTGGCGCTGCGAGCGCCGGATCATGTGCGGGGAGCTGGCGAAATTCACCAGGCGGGCGCCCGAGCGCGTCTGGCTGGACATGGTGCCCGCGAAGCCGGTATCCGGCTCGGCGCGGAACTCGGAATCGAGCACGCCGGCGCAGACCGCGTCGTGCCAGAACGCCAGGGCGTGCTGGCCGTGATCGTGGGTGCTCCAGTTGTGCCATTCAGGTGCCATCTCGGCTCCGGGTACGTCTCGGGCTGTCGCTGCCAGCGGCATCGGCTGGCACGTTGGGTCGTGCCCAATGTAGCCAGCCGGTGGAGAATGGGCCATCCGTGCATTCCCCAGTAACGGCGCACTGTGTTCAACGAATGGAGCGTGGCATGAAACGGTATCTCTCTTTGTGGGCGGGCGTGATGCTCGCCGTGTCGGCCTGTCATGCCGCGGCGCAGGACTACCCGGCGCGGCCGGTGCGCATGGTCGTGGGTTTCGCGCCGGGCGGCGGCAACGACATTCTTGCCCGCCTGATGGCCGAGCAGCTCCAGCGCCGGCTGGGTCAGCCCTTCATCGTCGAGAACCGGCCGGGCGCCAGCGGTGCGATCGCCATCGGCGCAGTCAAGCGCGCCGAGCCGGACGGCTACACCCTGTTGGTGGGGCCGAGCAGCGGCATGACCGTCAATCCCGCCATCTACCGCGATCTGGACTACGACCCCGTGGCCGACTTCGCGCCGATCTCCCTGGTCGGGGACATCCCCATGATCCTGGCCGTCAAGGCGGACAGCACCGCCCGCTCCGTGGCGGACCTGGTGGGGCAGGGCGAGAAAAGCGGCAAGCCTTTGTTTGCCGGCGCGGGCGCCAATTCGTTCCAGCTCGCCACCGGGGTATTCGCCAGCCGTGTCGGCCTGGAAGCGGAGGTCGTCAACTACAAGGGCAACTCCGCGGTGGTCGCCGCGCTGCTGGCCAACGAGATCGACTTCGCGCTGATCGACACGGCGGCGGTGCTGCCGCAGATCCGCAGCGGCCGGCTGAACGCGCTCGCCGTCACCGGGGCCAAGCGTTTCGCCCTGCTGCCCGACGTGCCGACGGTCGCGGAGTCCGGCGCGCCGGGTTTCGCCATGTCGTTCTGGTCGTCTCTGTACGCGCCGGCGGGCACGCCGGCCGCCGTCATCGAAAAGCTGCAGTCCAACGTTGCCGCCGCCGTCCGCGAGCCCGCGGTGTCCGAGCGCTTGCTGGAGCTGGGCATCGAGCCCGTGGGCAGCGCCTCGAAGGCCCTGGCCGACACCATGGCCAAGGAGATCCCGATGTATGCGCAGGCCGCCAAGGCGGCGAACCTGTCGCCGACGAAATAAGGCGGGGGCCGCCGGACTGCCGGATGGCAGCGCGGCGGCCGCGCGGCGTCAGATCATCAGTTCGATCAGGAAGGGGCCGTCGGTCCTGAAGCTGCGCGCCATCAGGTCGGCGCACTGCTCCATGGTGGTGGCGCGGGCGGCCTCGACGCCCATGCCGTCGGCGATGGACACCCACTTCAGGTCCGGATTGCCCAGGTCCAGCATGCTCATGGCGGTCGGGCCCGGCGTGGCGCCGACGCCCTGGTACTCGCCGATCAGGATGTTGTACTTGCGGTTGTTGAGGATGATGGTGGTTACGGGCAGCCGTTCGCGCCCCTGCGTCCACAACGATTGCAGCGAGTACATGGCCGACCCGTCGGCCTGCAGGTTGATGACCCGGCGCTTGCCTCCCGCGCCCAGGGCCGCGCCGGTCGCCACCGGCATGCCGTCTCCGATGGCGCCGCCGGCCAGGTGCAGCCAGTCATGCATGGGAGCCGCGTGGGTGTGGGGGTAGAAGCCCCGGCCGTAGGAAATGCTCTCGTCCGAGACGATGGCCTGTTCGGGCATCAGCGCCGCCAGCGTCCGGGCCAGCCCCTCGGGGGTGGGCGCGCCGCTGGCGGCCTCGGGCCGCGGGCCGGGGTCGGGCAGGGGGGCTTCGGGCGCGCCCAGGCTTTCCGCCAGCGCCAGCAGGGCCGCTTCCGGATCCTGGTCGGGGCGGGCCAGCACGTGCAACTGGGCGTGCGCGGGGTATTGCGTCGAAGGCTTGCCGGGATAGGCGAAAAAACCGACGGGGGGCTTGGCGCACACCAGGATGATGTGGTCGTAGCGGGCCAGCGCCGCGATCGCCTGGTCGGTGCCGTAGGGCACGCGTTCCAGTTGCAGGGTGCCTCGGCCGCGCGCCACGTGCGCCGTGACGTAGTCGGCGCGGATATCGGCGCCGCAGGCCTGCGCCACCCGCCAGGCGAGGGCTTGCGACGCGCCCAGCACGCCTCTGCCGGCCAGCAGGATCAGCGCATTCTTGCCGCCGCGCAGGACGCGCGCCGCATTGTCCACCGCGTGAGGGTCCAGCGGCGCGGGGCCGATCGCCGGCAGGGCTGCGGCGACCGCGCCGCCTTCGTTCCAGGACGCGTCGGACGGCAGGATGAGGGTGGCGACCTGTCCGGGGAAGGCGTTCGCGGCCTGCACCGCCGCCGCGGCGTCGCCGCCGACGTCCTGCGCCCGCGTGCTGGTGCGCACCCAGCTCGATACCGTGCGCGCCATGGCGTCGGTGTCCGCCGTGAGCGGCGCGTCAAAGGGGCGGTGGTAGGTCGCCTGGTCGCCGACGATGTTGACGATGCCGCTGCGGGCGCGGCGCGCGTTGTGCAGGTTCGCCATGCCGTTGGCCAGGCCGGGACCGCAGTGCAATAGCGTGGCCGCCGGCTTGCGCGCAATGCGGAAATAGCCGTCGGCCATGCCGGTGACGATGTTCTCCTGCAGCCCCAGCACGCAGCGCATGCCGGGGACCTGGTCCAGCGCCGCGACGAAGTGCATTTCGCTGGTGCCGGGATTGGCGAAGCAGGTATCGACCCCTGACTGCAACAGGGAATTGACGAGGCTTTTGGCGCCGTTCATGGCGGAGACTCCTGAAAAAGAAAAAAGAGAGGTGGCCGCAGCGGGGATCAGGTCACCGGGCACAGGCCGCCGTCCACGTTGATGGCGGTGCCGGTGACGTAGGAGGCGAGATCGGAGGCCAGGAAGCAGGCGACGTTGGCGAATTCCTCCGCGCGGCCGATACGGCCCAGCGGGACGGCCTTGCCGCGTTGGGCCAGGTATTCGTCGAACGGCGCTTGCGGCTGTTCGCGTTCATGGAAGCCCTTCCATTGCTCGGACAGGATCAGGCCCACGCACAAGGCGTTGACCAGGATGCCGTGGGGCGCGAGTTCCGCGGCCATGATCTTGGTCAGCGCCAGCCCGGCGGCGCGCGCCAGCGCGGTGGGGGCGCCGCCCGCGGACGGCGCCTTGCCCGCCACGCTGACCACGTTGATCACCCGGCCCCATGCCCGCTCCCGCATGTGCGGCAGGGCGAGCTGGACGATGCGCAATGCCGCCGCGACTTTCAGGTCCATGTCGCTGCGCAGCGCCGCAAGCGCGATGGCCTCGATGGGCGCGCGCTGGGAGGTCCCGGCGTTGTTGACCACGATGTCCACGCCGCCGCACAGGCCGGCGGTGCGCTGCCAGGCCGATTCCAGCTGCGCGGGGTCGGTGACGTCGCAGGCGACGGCCCAGATCTTGCGGGCGGGGGCCGCGCGGGAGAGTTCGTCGGCGGCCTGTTGCAGGGCCGAGGAGGTGCGGGCCCACAGCACGACATCCGCGCCGGATTGCGCCAGGCGCTGCGCCACGCTTTTGCCCAGGCCCTGGCTGCCGCCGGTGACCAAGGCCACCTTGCCTGTCAGATCGATCAACATGGAAGCGACTCCTCCTATTGCGCGACGGCGCCGAATTGCGCCACGACGCTCTTGTACCGCTCAAGCTCGGCCTGCATGAAATCGAGCACCTGCGCCGGCGCCATGGGGCTGGCGGCCACGGCGCCCAGTTCGCCCAGGCGCGCTTTCAGGTCGGGCGAGGCCATGACGGCGTTTATCTTCTCGTTCAGGTAGTCCGTTACCGGTTGGGGCAGGCCCGCCGGCCCGGCGATGGCGTACCACGCGCCCGTGACCATCCCGGGATAGCCCAGCTCCGTGAAGGTGGGCACCTCGGGCAGCATGGGCAGGCGTTGCGCCGCGGCCACCGCCAGGGCTTTCAGGCGCCCCGACTTGATGAAGGCAATGGTACCGGTATCCAGCGCGAACGACACCTCGCCCGCCAGCAGGGCGTTGCCCGCGGGGCCGCCGCCGTTATAGGGAACGTGCACGATGTCCAGCCCCAGCTGCTGCGTGAACATGGATCCGGCCACATGCTGCGAGGAACCGATGCCGCCGGACGCATAGTTCAGCGCGCCCGGACGCAGGCGGGCGTCGCGCAACAGCGCGTCCAGAGAGGCATAGGGGGAGTCGGCCCGGACGACCAGGATGTTGGAATTCGACGTAACCAGCGCCACCGGCGTCAGGTCGTCCACGGGCTTGAACGGCTGGGCCTTCATCAACCATGGATTGATGGCGTTGGTGGAACTGGTGGCCAGCAGCAGGGTATAGCCGTCGGGCGCGGCGCGCGTGGCCTGCAGCGTGCCGATGTTGCCGCCCGCGCCGGGTTTGTTTTCCACGACCACGGACTGGCCGATGGACTGGGACAGGTCCCGCGCGATCAGGCGCGCCGCGGCGTCCGCGGGGCCGCCCGCCGACCAGGGCACGATCAAGGTGACCGGCCGGTCGGGGTAGCCGGCCCGCGCGGCCAGCGGGGCGGAGAGGAACAGCAGGGCCAGCAGGCAAAAGCGCAGCCAGCCATGGCGCAACGGCGCATGGAAGCAAAGGCGAGGCATGGGAACTCCGATTCGGGCGGGAGGGGCCCGGTGGGCCCGTCTCCTCGGGGTGGGGGGCGTTACTCCAGCTTCAGGCCGACCTCATGGATCAGGGCGGACCAGCGCTCGATCTCCGATCGGATCAGCTGGGTCACCGCCTGCGGATCGCTGCCGGCGACATCCATGCCGAGGATTTTGTCCTTGACGTCGGGTTGGTCCAGCACCTTGCGCAAGGCCGCGTTGAGCCTGTCCACGATCGGCTTGGGCGTGCCGGCGGGCGCCATCAACGCGTACCACTCGCTGACCACGATGCCGGGGTAGCCCAGTTCGGTGAACGTGGGTACGTCGGGCATGACGGGCGAGCGCTCCCTGGCGCTGATCGCCACGACTTTCACGCGCGGGTCCTTGCTCTGGTAGTGCGGGCCGATGAGCGTCACGGTGGGGAACTGGGCGGCGATCTGCCCTCCCATGAGATCGACCAGCGCCGCGCCGCCTCCGCGATAGCTCACGCTGATCATCTTGATGTGCGCGTCGCGCTTGAGCAGTTCCCCGGTCAGGTGGGTCATGCCGAGCGCGCCGGCCTGGCCGAAGGCGTACTTGTCGGGATGCGCCTTGGCATCGGCCACGAACGTCTTGAAGTCCGCGATGCCGCCCGCCGCCTTGGGGTTGATGGCCATGACGATCGGAACGGTGCCCATCATCGAGATCGGCTCGAAGCTCTTGATCGGGTCGTATTCCAGATCTTTCTGCAGGATGGAGTTGGTGGCCAGATTGCTGATCACCATCCCCACGGTATAGCCGTCGGGCGCGGCCCGGGCCAGCATGCCGGCGGCAATCCCGCCGCTGGCGCCGGGATGGGGCATCACGATGACGGGCTGCCCCAATTCCTGTTGCAGCTTCTCCGCGATCACGCGGGAAAATACTTCGCTGACGCCCTTGTAGCCGATCAGGAAATTGATCGGCTTGCTGGGATAGGTGTCGGCCGCCAGGGCGGCGCCGCTCATGATGCCGAAGGCCAGGCTCGCGGCCAGGGCGCGCCGCAGGCGGCTTGCCATTGTTGATGCCATGCTTGTCTCTCCTTGTCGGGGGCTGGGCCGCGGCTCTGTTGGCAGCGTTGCCGTGGGACTGCGTTATCGGATCTTGTACTGTCGGATGGCCTCCACCAGCCCGGCGCCGTCGCGGATCGCCGCCTGCATGCGCTCCTCGGTCTCGTGCATGGCCCGCGCGCGTCGGGCGACTTCCCGTGCCTGCGCCGCGGGAACGACGATGACACCGTCGTGGTCGGCGATCACGATGTCGCCGGGCGCCACCAGCACGCCGCCGCACACGACCGGCTGGTCGATGGCCAGCGTGACGATGTGCTGGAAGTTCACCCGCGGGCTGGTGCCCTGCGCGTAGACCGCGATGCCGATGGCCGGCATGTCGGCGATGTCGCGGACCGCGCCGTCGGTGACGACCGCCTGGGCGCCCCGCGCCGCGGCCCGCGTGGCCATATTGGCTCCCCAGGTGGCGCCCGAGGCGTCGCCGCCCAGCGCGATGACCAGGATTTCGCCCGGCTGCGCGGAGTCGATGACCTGCTGCGTGCCCATGGCCAGGTCCGGGCCGAAGGCGGGCTGACGGGCGTTGGCGGCGGCCGTGCTGCGATTGACGGTGCGCGCCCGTCCCGCCACCGGCGCGCCGCTGAGATGGCGCACCCGCGTATCCATGACGCCATTGGGCAGGCCCATGGCGTGCATCGCGTCGAACACGATGGCGGCGCCCAGTCCGGCGAAACGCTCGACGAGGGCGTCCTCGCCATTCCGGCCGCTTGCCGGATCCGTTGCTGTCATTGCGGTCTCCTTGTCTGGTCTGGCGGGTCGCGGGCTCAAGGCCGCGCCGCGCGGATGTCGGCGCACAGGGCCGCGGCGGATCGGAGCAGGAGCGGAAGCAGGCCCACCACGATGATGCGAAAGCCGCTGTCCAGATAGGGGGCGGCCGAAGCGCGGTCGGTGGCGGAGGCGCCGAAAGGGATGGCGCCGGCGCGCGCCAGCGCCGCCACCTGCGCGACCGCGGACGCGAGCGCCGCGGGGTTGTGCTCGCCGCGCCCGAGCGTCACGCTCAGGTCACCCGTTCCCAACAGGACGAAGTCCACGCCCGGGGTTTCGGATATGGCGCGGGCCTGTTCGATGGCCTGGGGCGTTTCCAGCATGACGCCCACCACGACCTTGTCCTGGACGTGGTCCAGCGCGTCCCAGCCGCTGCGGCGCGTGTAGCCGTAGGCGCGCGCATAGAACGCGGCGCCGCGCGCGCCCGCCGGCGGATAGAGCGCCTGGGACACGGCGGCCCGGGCTTCCTCGACCGACGAGACCTGCGGCACCAGGATGCCGTCCGCGCCCGAGTCCAGCACCCGCCCGATGAATTCCTTGGAAGCCGTGGGCACGCGCACCAGCACCGGCACGCCCACGGCCTGCGCCGCCCGGATCATGTGGCGGATGTCGGCGAAATCCAGGGGGCCGTGCTCCGCGTCCAGCACGACGAAGTCATAGCCGGCATGCGCCGCGATCTCGACCAGTTCGGGGCTGGGAGCGGGAACGAACGCGCCGGTAAGCGCCTGCCGGTCCCGCATGCGGGCCTTGAGCCCCGTGTCGTCCCGCTGCTCGCTGCCGCTCATGCCACGCATCCTTGTCCTGCGGCATCCGGCCCGACGCCGGCGGGGGAAAGTCCTTCGCGTTGTCTCATCACTGCCTCTTATCGTGGAATAGAATTCCGATGACTTTTCGGGCTATCGGCTTCGCATCGGTCTTTGCGGCCCCTGGGCGTTCGCGCATGGCGCGGAGCGCTGTGCTTTCTCGATGCGGCATGGGCAAATGATATCGTTCGATCCCACCGGCACAAAGGGAGTTATTCTCTTCAAAATTCCGGAAAAAAATTCATGAAACCGACGATCAAGCAACTCGAAGCCTTGTATTGGGCGGGCAAGCTGGGCAGCTTCCAGGCCGCGGCGGCGCACCTGCATACCTCGCAATCGGCCATCGCCAAGCGCATCGCCGAATTGCGCGAGATCTTCCAGGTGCGGCTGATCGATCCGGCCTACCGGCACGCCAAGCTGACCGACCACGGACAGCGCCTGCTGGCCGCGGCCGAGGAGGTGCTGCATGCCAACGAACGGCTGATGGAGCGCATGGGCTATCCCTTCGGCTTCACGGGCGTGCTGCGCCTGGGGGTGAGCGAACTGGTGGCCGTGACCTGGCTTCCGCGCCTGATCCAGGAGGTCAAGCTGCAGCATCCCCAAGCCGTCATCGAACTGGAGGTGGGGGCGGGCGGTTCCATCCTGGATCTGCTCAAGGCCGGAAAGATCGACCTCGCGCTCGTGCCGGGACACACCTGGGGCGAACAATTCGAATCCGAGGAACTGGCCGAGGTGGAATTCCAATGGATGGCGAGTCCGCGGCTGGGCTGTCCCAATCGCATCCTGACGAACGCGGAGTTCTCGTCCTATCCGATGCTGGTGCATTCGCGCCACGGGATCGGCACGCAGCTGTTCGCGCAATGGCTGCGGCGCAACGGCATTTCCAACCATCGTGTGTTCACGGCCAACAGCATGACGGTCATGGTTCAGCTGACCGTGGGCGGCCTGGGGCTGAGCAGCCTGCCGACGGAGTATGTCCGCCAGTTCATCGAGGACGGGAAGCTCGTCCGGGTGAGGACCAGCGCGCGCTTGCCGCGCGTGAAGTACTTCGCCGTCTACCGCAACCGCGCCGAGTATCCGTTTCTCGAAACCCTCATTCCGCTGGCGAAGTCGCTTTGCGATTTCAGCCTGACGGGCGCGACCTTCTCTTGATCCCGCGCCCGCGGCTTGCCGCGGGCCGCTCGGTAAAAACCCGGGTTCCTTCTCTTTTTATGTCGTACTACGATCTATTTAAAAATGGCTCGGACATAACAAGGAGCGGGGATGGAACTGTTAGACAACCTCATGCTGGGGTTCTCGGTGGCGTTTACGCCGGAAAACCTGCTGTATGCGCTGCTGGGATGCGTGCTGGGCACGCTGGTGGGCGTGCTGCCGGGCCTCGGGCCGGTGCCCACCATCGCGATGCTGCTGCCCATCACCTACGTGCTGCCGCCCGTCGCGGGGCTGATCATGCTGGCGGGCATCTACTACGGCACCCAGTATGGCGGCTCGACCACCGCCATCCTGGTGAACCTGCCCGGGGAAACCTCCGCCGTGGTGACCGTGCTGGACGGCCACCAGATGGCGCGCAACGGACGCGGCGGAGCCGCCTTGTCGCTGGCCGCCATCGGCTCTTTCTTCGCGGGCACCGTCGCCACCATGCTCATCGCCGCGTTCGCGCCGCCGCTGGCGGAAGTGGCGTTCAAGTTCGGCCCGGCGGAGTACTTTTCGCTGATGACGCTGGGCCTGGTCGGGGCGGTGGTGCTGGCGTCGGGCTCGCTGGTCAAGGCGATCTGCATGATCCTGCTCGGGCTGCTGCTGGGGCTGGTCGGCACGGACGTCAATTCGGGCGTGGCCCGCTACGACTTCGGCATTCCGGAACTGCAGGACGGCATCAACTTCGCCATCGTCGCCATGGGCGTCTTCGGCTTTGCCGAGATCATGAGCAACCTGGAGCTGAAGGACAAGCGCGTCGAGATCACGGACAAGGTGGGGTCGCTGTATCCGAACCGGCGCGAGATGCGCGAGGCGGCGCCCGCCATCGTCCGCGGCACCGCGGTCGGGTCGATGCTGGGTATCCTGCCCGGCGGCGGCTCGGTGCTGTCGGCCTTTGCGTCCTACACGCTGGAAAAGAAGATATCGCGCGAGCCGGAGCGCTTCGGCAAGGGCCATCCTGCCGGGCTGGCAGGCCCGGAATCCGCCAACAACGCGGGCGCCCAGGCATCGTTCATTCCACTGCTGACGCTGGGTATTCCGGGCAACGCCGTCATGGCGCTGATGGTCGGCGCGATGACCATCCACAACATCCAGCCGGGTCCGCAGGTCATGACCAGCCACCCCGACCTGTTCTGGGGGCTGATCGCGTCGATGTGGATCGGCAACCTGATGCTCGTGATCCTCAACCTGCCGCTCGTGGGGCTCTGGGTCAAGCTGCTGAAGGTGCCCTACCGCATCCTGTTTCCGGCGATCCTGGTGTTCTGCACCATAGGCGTGTATTCGCTGAACTACAACACCTTCGACCTCTACATGACGGCGTTCTTCGGTGTGGTGGGCTACCTGTGGAGCAAGCTGCGCTGCGAGGGCGCGCCGCTGCTGCTCGGCCTGGTGCTCGGTCCGATGATGGAGGAGAACTTCCGCCGGGCGCTGCTGCTGTCGCGCGGAGACTTCATGACCTTCCTGGAACGGCCGCTGTCCGCGACGCTGCTGGGCGCGGCGGCGGTGCTCGTCATCCTGGTGGCGCTGCCCAACATCCGCAAGAAGCGCGAAGAGGCCTTCGTCGAAGAGGACTGAGCCGCCGCGCGCAGCCGGCCTTCAGGGGGCGTCGTGGAAGGACAGGTCCAGCCCGATGCGCGTGCCGCCGCGCACGCGGCTGATGGCGTGTTTCAGGTTGACTCGGTAATCGCCGCCGGCGCCGCGCGCGGGACGGTGCGCCGTGGCGATGAGGGCGGCGTCGCCCAGCCGCAGGGGCAGCACCATGGGCCGCGACTGCATGCGGGGGCGCTGCTCCGTCATGACGAACTCGCCGCCGGTGAAATCCCGGCCGGGTTCGGACAGCAGCGCCACGCATTGCAGCGGGAATACGTGCTCGCCATCGTGCTGCTGGTGCAGCGCGACGTAGCCGTCCTCGCGCAGCAGGCTGAACCGCGACAGCGGGCGCGTCTGGCGCGCCTGATGGCAGCGGTGGAGGAAATCCGCCAGCTCGTCCGGGTAGCGGCTGGCGGCGCCCAGCCGCTCGCTCCAGCGGTTGGCGATGGGGACGAGATGGCGGTAGAGGGCCTCGCGCCATGCCGCCAGCGGCTCGGGCAGCGCGGCCGGAAGGCGGTAGAGATCGCCCGCGCCCGCCGGCGCCGCGTCGGCGGCCAGCCGGCCCAGCGAGCGCGCCTGTTGCGGCGCCAGCCAGCCGGGCAGCAAGGCATAGCCTTCCGCGTCGAGCTGCGCGGCGATGTCGTCCCAGTCCAGCAGAGCGATGGCGGGCGCGTCGCCGTCCACGGCGATCCGGCCTGCGCGGACGGGGAGGGGGGCGAGCGGGAGCTCGGCCTGCATGGTTTCAGCGCGCGTCATGGAAGATCACGCCCAGCGTATGTCGCTGCCCGCCCAGCAACCGGCTGACGCCGTGCCGCATGGCGGCCCGGCGCAAGCCGCCGCGCTTGCCGGCGATGGGGCGTTGGTTCACGGTGAACACCAGCGCGTCTCCCCGCCGCAGGGGCAGCACCTGCGCCACCTGCTCGTCGGAGGAGGTTTCCGTCATGACGAATTCGCCGCCGCTGAAGTCCTTGCCGGGCTCGGACAGGAGGATGGCCGTCTGCAAGGGGAAGACGAGTTCGCCGTAGAGATCCTGGTGCAGGCAGTTGTAGTCGCCTTCGCGGTATTCGAGGATCAGCGGCGTGGGCCGGCGCTGGCCGGCATGGTGGCAGCGCGCGAGGAACGCCTCCAGCGTTTCGGGGTATTGCTGGTTTATGCCCAGCAGGCGGTTCCAGCGGTTGGCGATCGGCGCGAGGCGGGGATAGAGCGCATGGCGCAGGGCGTCGACGAGCGGCGGAAGCGGGTAGGAAAAATACTTGTACTCGCCGCGGCCGAACCCATGGCGGCCCATGACGACGCGAGAGCGGTAGCAGTCCTCTCGCGGGTACAGCGCGGTCAGCGCCTGGCATTGGGCCGGGTCGAGCAGGGCAGGCAGCACCGCGTTGCCGTAGCGGTCGAGGGACAGGCCGATGGCTTCCCAATCCTGCCGTGAGACCGCGCCGGGCACGGCGTCGGCGCCCGGGGGCGTGCTGCTTTCCATGATCTATCGCCGGAGGTTGAACGTACCCGGTCAGTGTAGATCGCGCGGCCTCGCCTGGGACTCCGGATCTTGCCATGGCCGGCCCGGCCCGGCCCGGCCTTAGAAGCCGACGGCCTGGCCGTCGCGCCGGGAATCCGACGCGGCCACGTAGCCGCCCTGGGGCAGGCGGCAGATCAGTTGCGCCGAGCCGAATTCCAGGCTGTCGGCGGGCGCCACCGCCACGTTGTGGCCGCGGGCGCGCAGCGCCTCGACCACGTCCGCGGGCAGGTGCGCTTCGACGTTGACCACGGGGCCCTTCTCCACGCGGAAGCGCGGCGCGTCGCTCATGGCCTGCGGGTTCTGGCCGAACGCGGCCAGGCGGGTGACCATTTGCAGATGCCCTTGGGCCTGCATCGATCCGCCCATCACGCCGAACGACATCAGCGGCTGGCCGCCGCGCGTGACGAAGGCGGGGATGATGGTGTGCATCGGCTTCTTGCGCGGCGCCACCCGATTGGCGTGGCCGGGCGTGAGCACGAAGTTCAGGCCGCGGTTGTGCAGGCTGATGCCCGTGTCCGGCACCACGACGCCGGAACCGAAGCCGTGGTAGTTGGACTGGATGAAGGACACCATGGTGCCGTCGGCGTCGGCCGCCGTCAGGTACACCGTGCCGCCGGTGGCCGGCGTGCCCGCCACCGGCACGCTGGCGCGGTCCATGGAGATCAGGCGCGCGCGCTCGGCCAGGTAGGAGCGGTCGAGCAGGGCGCGGGCGTCGGTGCGCATGTGGCGCGGATCGGCGACGTGGTGATGCAGGTCCGCGAAGGCCAGCTTCATCGCCTCGATGCTGACGTGGTAGTAGTCGGCGCTGTCGCGGCCCATGCCTTCCAGGTCGAACTGTTCCAGCATGCCCAGCGCCATCAGCGCCGAAATGCCCTGGCCGCTAGGCGGGATTTCGTGCAGCTCGTAGCCGCGGAACGACTGGGAAATGGGGGCGACCCATTCGGGGCGGTGCTCCGCCAGGTCGGCGGCGCTGAGCGCGCCACCGGTCTGGCTGGCGAAGTCGGCGATCTTGCGGGCCAATTCGCCGCGGTAAAAGCTCTCGCCGCCGCTTTCCGCGATGTCGCGCAGGGTCTTGGCCTGGGCCGGGAAACGCCACCATTCGCCGGCTTGCGGGGCCCGTCCCTGCGGCAGGAAAGCCGCGGCAAAGCCTGGTTCCTGCGCCAGCCTGGGCGCCTGCGTCGCCCATTGGCGGGCGATGGTGGGCGATACCGCGAAGCCCTCTTCGGCGTAGGCGATGGCGGGCTCGAACAGCTGGGCGAAAGGCAGCTTGCCGAAGCGCTCGGACAGTGCTTTCCAGCCCGCCACCTGGCCCGGCACGGTGACGGTGCCCCAGCCGGTGCCGGGCATGGCGTCGCGGCCGTTGAAGTACTCCGGCGTCCAGGCCGCGGGCGAGCAGCCGCTGGAGTTCAGGCCGTGCAGCTGGCCGCCGTGCCAGACCAGCGCGAACATATCGCCGCCGATGCCGTTCATGACGGGTTCCAGCACCGTCAGCGCGATTGCCGTGGCGATGGCGCTGTCGACCGCATTGCCGCCGGCCAGCAGCATGCGCAGGCCGGCCTGCGCCGCCAGGGGTTGGCTGGTCGCGACCGCGTTGGCGGCCAGGACCGGCATTTTTCGGGAGGCGTAGGGAAAGGACCAATCGAAGGGTGAGGACATGGGTGCTGGAGCTCGTCTTGGAAATTACTGCGGGGTGATGCCGGCCTGGTCGATCAGCTGCTTGGTGCGCGGGATCTCGGCCTTGATGAAGGCGGCGAATTCTTCGCGGGTGCCGCCGCGAGGCTCGGCGCCGGTTTCCGCCAGCTTACTGCGCAGCGCCGGATCGGCAAGCACTTTGTTGACCGCGCGGTTCAGCTTGTCGAGCACCGGGGCGGGCGTGCCTTCGGGCGCCACCAGGCCGTACCAGGGCGCGATGTCGTAGCCGGCATAGCCCTGTTCGGCGATCGTGGGGATGTCCGGCGCCAGCGCCGAGCGCTTGGAATTGGACATGCCGAGTGCCAGCAGCGCGCCGCTCTTGGCCTGCGGCAAGCCCGTCATGATGGTGTCGAAGTACATCGAAACCTGGCCGCTGAGCAGCGCGGGTATGGCTTCGCCCGCGCCCTTGTAGGGCACGTGCAGGATGTCGATGCCTGCCACGGACTTGAGCATTTCGCCGGCCATGTGCGATGTGGTGCCCGTGCCGAAGGAGGCGTAGGTCAGCTTGCCGGGATTGGCGCGCGCGTAGGCGACCATTTCCGGCAGGGTCTTGAAGGGCTGCGAGGGATTGGCCAGCAGGATGTTGGGCGTATAGGCCACCATCGACACGAGCTCGAAGGCGTCGGGGTCGTAGGCCAGGCGTTTTTGCAGATAGCGGTTGGTCACGATGGCGGCCGGGCCGCCCATCAGCAGCGTGTAGCCGTCCGGCGCGGAACGCGCCACCGAGGCGCTGCCGATGGCGGCCGCGGCGCCGGGACGCGCCTCGACGACGAAAGGCTGCCCCAGCTCGGTCGACAGCGCCGCGCCCAACTGGCGCGAGATCAGGTCGGTGGCGGAACCTGCCTGGAAGGGCACGACGATGCGCACGGGATGCTGCGGCCAGTCGGTGGCCTGGGCGCCGGCCTGGGCGGCGCAGGCCAGGGCCGCGGCGCCTGCCAGCGCCCGGATGAGACGAAACTTCATGGATTCCCCTTGATCGCGTTTATGAAGGCGTGGGGGGATTAGACGCAATGGCTCGCCCGCCATCCATTGGTGTTTGCATCCATGGATCATTGGATCCAATTTGTGTTATTTTTGCGTTTATCTATCATGGCGGCTTTGCGGGGCCCGCGTCAGGCGCCCTTGAGTATCAATAGGCCCCGGCCTTGGGAAAACGATGCTGCAATTCCAGAAGACAGCGATCAGCGCCGAAGACGAGGCGTACCTGCACCTACAGCGGGAGATCCGGCTTGGGCGCTACGCGCCGGGCCAGCGCCTGGTGCCCGAGGTGGTGGCCGCCGAGATCGGCACCAGCCGCATGCCCGTGCGCGGCGCGCTGCGCCGGTTGGCCTCCGAGGGCCTGGTCGAGATCCGCGCCAATCGCGGCGCGGTGGTGCGCGGCCTGAACCAGCAGGAAATGCTGGAAGTGTTCGAAATGCGCTCCGTGCTGGAAGGCCTGGCCATGCGCAATGCGGTGCTGAATATGAATGCCGAGCACATCCGCCGGCTGTCGAATTCGCTTGAGCTGCTGGAGCAGGGCCCGGGCGAGGACCTGGACTGGACCACCGCCCACCGCGAATTCCACGAATACCTGTGCAGCTTCTGCCAGCAGCCGCGCCTGCTGCGCCAGCTCTCCGAGCTGCATTCCGTCGTCGAACCCTATATGCGCCTGTGGGCGGCCCAGCCAGGCCGCGTCCTGCGGGTGCGCGAGTCGCACCAGGAGCTGATCGATGCCCTGCGCACGCGCGATCCGGCGCGCTGTGAAGCGGCGATGCGGCAGCACGTGCTGAACACGGTGCCGGCCTTGCAGGCGTTCCTGGAGCAGGCGGCCTAGGGCGGCCTTGCTTTAGACTGGGGCATCCGTAGCGACGAGCCCCGCCATGACCGAATCCGCCGACACCCTGATCCGCCGCCTGGCGTTGCAGCCGCATCCCGAGGGCGGCTACTACCGCGAAACCTACCGCGCCGCCGGCGCCGTGACGCGGGCCGACGGCACGCGGCTGGCGGCCAGCACCGCCATCTATTACCTGCTGTGCGACGGCGCCTGGTCCACCTGGCACCGCATCCGCGCCGACGAGCTCTGGCATTTTCACGCCGGCACGCCGCTGCACGTCCACGTGCTGGCGCCCGACGGCGGCTACCGGCGCTTGCGCCTGGGCAACGCGCTGGCCGACGAGGGCGCCGAATTCCAGGGCGTCGTGCCGGGGGGCAGCTGGTTCGCCGCCGAGCTCGCCGAACCGGGCGGCTACGCGTTGGCGGGCTGCACGGTGGCGCCGGGGTTCGAATTCAGCGAGTTCGAGCTGGCCGACGCCGGCGAACTGCGCCGCCTGTATCCCGCGCAGGCCGAGCTGATCGCGCGGCTGGCGCGCTAGCCGGCGCTGGTTCGCGCGGGTCGGCCCCTCATCAGCTGGCCGGCGCCAGTCCGGGCGGGGCCGCGTGACCGGGCGTCAGTCCGCGCCCTGCGCGTCCGGCCTGGGGGCCTGCCGTTTGCGGCGGGGCAACTTGGCCTCGCTGGCGAGCACGCCGGCGACGATCAGCCCCGCGCCCAGCAGCGCCAGCGCGGGCAGGCGGTCGCCGGCCAGCCGGCCCACGATGCCGCCCCACACGGGTTCGCCCGCGTAGATGACGGTGGCTCGCGTGGGCGACACGGATTTCTGCGCCCAGTTCATGGTCAGCTGGATCAGGGCGCTGGCCAGCCCCAGGCCGATGGCCGCGCCGGCCCACAGCCACGAGAAGGCGGGCACCGATTCGCCCAGCACCGGCATGAGCGCGAATGAAACCAGCCCTGCCGTCAGCAGCTGCACCGCGGTCACGCGGCGGCTGTCCACCGATTTGGCGAACAGGCCGATCAGGATGATCTCGGCGGCGATGGCCGCGGCCCCGGCCAGCGTGGCCGCTTCGCCCGCGCTGAAGTTCAGGGCGCCAGCCTGCGGTCCGGCCAGCAGGACCAGCCCCGTGAAGGCCAGCGCCACGCCGACCCAGCTCATCACGCCGGGCGGCTTCTTCAGCACGGCCCATTGCAGCAGCGGCACGATGGGCACGTACAGCGCGGTGATGAAGGCCGATTGGCTGCTGGAGATCGTCTGCAGGCCGTAGGTCTGCAGGAAGTAGCCGAGGAAGAGGGCGCTGCCGATGGCGATGCCGGCGCCGATCTCGCGGCGGGTGATCCCCGCCATGTGCTTGCGGAACAGCAGCAGCGCCATCCCGCCCGCGATCGTGAAGCGCACGCCGACGAAAAACAGCGGTCCGCTGTGCTGCATGGCGATCTGGATGATGAGGAAGGTGCTTCCCCACAGCATGGTGACCAGCACCAGGGCGATTTCCTGGCGGGACAGGGCGAACATCGATGTCTTGGGTGTCACGGCTTGCGTCGAATGCTACGAAATGGTGGGCAATATACTGCACCGCCTTCGGGGGGGCTGGCGCGGCGCGCGCCGGTCCGAATGTTGGTCCGAATGTTGGTCCGAACCCGGGCCGGAACCTCGGCCCGGCCGGCGGCGGTGACCGCTCACCGAACAGGTTTTGCGCCGGGGCGCCTGGCCTGCATATAGCCGGGAGTAATATGACACGTCCGGCAGCCCCAGGCCGCCGGAGAACCCGCCGTTTCGCGCCTCATTCTTTCCCGGCCTGCCGGCCGCGCCGCCTTCGCGCGCCGCCGGCGGCGTCCGCGGATCCGGGCGCGCCGGCGGGCATAAAAAGATATCGAGGAGAAGCATACGTGGACAAGCAAGAGTCGGGCGGCTGGTATTTCGGCTGGAATATCGTTGGCGCCGCTACGGCACTCACCCTGTTGACCGTCGGCCTGCGCATGGGCATCGGGCCGTTCTTCCTGCCCATGGCGGAAAGCCTGGGCTTCACCCGCAGCACGCTGTCCGGCATCGTCGCCATCGGCATGCTCTGCTATGGCCTGGGCATGCCCCTGGCGGGCTATCTGGTCAGCACGCACGGCACGCGCTTCGTGCTGCTGAGCGGGGCGGCCATCGTCGTGGCCTCGTCCATCTGGACCGTGTTCGCGAGCGGGCCCATCGAATTCCTGCTGTCCTTCGGCGTGGCCCTGTCCATCGGCCTGGCTTTCACCAGCCCGGTGGCGCTGACGCCGGTGATCAGCCGCTGGTTCACGCGCCAGCGCGGCATGGCGCTGTTCTTCCTGTCCACCGGATCGATGGCCGGCATCGCGCTGATGACGCCCACGCTCACGTTCGCGATCTCCGCCGTCGGCTGGAAGGAAACGCTGCTCGGATTCGCGGTGCTGTTCGCGCTGCTGACCGTGCCGGTGGCGCTCTTCCTCATGCGCGACGAGGCGCCCGAGCATACCGACCTGCTGCCTCACCAGATCGTGAAGAATGCCGGGGCCGCCAAGCCCGCGGTCAGGAAGCCGACCCCCAACGTGCGCGGCGCGCTGCGCACGCTGCCGTTCTGGCAGGTGGCCCTGGGCCTGTTCGCCTGTGGCTTCAGCATGAACCTGCTGGGCACGCACGGCGTGCCCATGCTGATGGACCACGGCTTCGACGCCACCACGAGTTCGCTGGGCATCGGGCTGATCGGCCTGGTGGCGATCTTCAGCACGCTGGTGCTGGGCCGCATGTCGGACCAGGTCGAGCGCCGCAACATCCTGGCCGCCATCTACCTGGTGCGCGGCCTGGGGTTCTTCGCGCTGGTGATGGTGGGCGCGCATTGGGAACTGTACGCCGCAGCCACCATCGGCGGCATCGTGTGGGCCGGCAGCGTCGCCTTGTCGTCGGCGATCCTGGCCGACGTGTACGGGATCCGCCTGGTGGGGGTGCTGTACGGCCTGGCCTACCTGGGACACCAGGTGGGCGGCATGATCAGTTCATGGCTGGGCGGCTGGGCCTACGAGACCTTCGGCACGCATTGGGTGGCGTTCGGTTCGGCCGGCGCGCTGCTGTTGGCGGCGGCGCTGATTTCCCTGCGCCTGCCCGCGCGCGGCCTCTTGAGCGGGCAGGCGGCTGCCGCCGGCAGCCGCTGAGCCGGCCAGGCCCTAGCGGTCTTTCAGCAGCGACACCAGTTCGGGCACGTAGCGGTCGCCGCCGCCCTGCGTGACCGCCTGGTCGAAGGTGTGCTGCACGGCCGCGCCGATTTCACGCACGGCGCCCGTCTCGGCGGCCATGGTGTTGTAGTAGGACAGGTCCTTCTGGGCGTTCGACATGAAGAACCGCAGCGAAGAGGGGTCCTGTTCCAGCAGATAGGGCTTGATGCGCTCCAGGGCCACGCCGCCGCCGCCGCCCTTGGCCAGCACGTCGGCGAACACGGCCGGATCGATATCCGAGCGCAGCGCGCAGGCGGCCGCTTCCGACAGCAGGGCGACCACGCCCAGCGACACGTAGTTGTGCAGCAGCTTCATGCGGTGGCCGGCGCCCACCGGGCCCGCATGCGTGATGTTCTCGGCGAAGCAGGCCAGCAGCGGCTTGCATTCTTCAAATAGCGCGGCGTCGCCGCCCACCAGCAGATTGAGCCGGCCCTCGGCGGCCTCCTTGGGCGTGCGCGTCATGGGCGCGTCCAGGAAGCGGCCGCCCGCCTGCACCACGGCCTGCGCCACTTTCTCGGTGGAGGAGGGGATGGCGGTGGAGCAGTCGATGATGACCGTGCCGGGCCGGATGCCTTCCAGCACGCCGCCCGCCGACAGCAGCACGGCCTCGACCTGCGGGCTGCCGGTGACGCACAGGATGATCACGTCCGACTGGGCCGCCAGCGTGGCGCCGTCGGCCACGCTGGTCGCGCCGGCGGCCTTCAGCGCATCCAGCGGCTGGTTGCCGGGATGCTCCAGCACCGTCAGCGTATGACCGTGCTTGACCAGATTGCTTGCGATGCCATGGCCCATGAGGCCGATTCCAACCATGCCGACTTTCGCCATCTTCCACTGCTCCTGCCATGTAGGGTGTTTGTTATCGCGTAAATCTTACTCCGACTTGCGGCGCTTCGAATATGCCGAAAGTAGCCTTCGAATCTTTCGGATGGTAAGGGGCGAAGGGCATTCCTAAAATCGTTCCACAGCCGCAGGCCTTGCCAGGCGCGGACCGAAATACAACGGAGACAGCCGCCCTCGGGGCGGCGCACAGCACCATGCCGCAAACCGCAAACGAGCCGGCGTCCAGCGCCGAGCGCCATTATTTCGAGCAGCTCGCGCAGGGCCGCTTCGCCATTCCGCAATGCCAGGACTGCGCCAGGCATCATTTCTATCCCAGGGTGGTCTGCCCGCATTGCGGCTCCGACGCGCTGCGCTGGGTCGAGCCCAGCGGCCGCGGCGAGGTCTATTCCACGACCGTCGTGCGCGCCAAGGGCGGGGACTACACCGTGTGCCTGGTGGACCTGGAAGAAGGCCCGCGCCTGATGAGCCGCGTGGTGGACATGCCGGTGGACGCGGTGCGCATCGGCCAGCGCGTGCGCGCCAGGATCGACGCCGTGGACGGCGCGCCCCTGTTGGTGTTCGTGGCGCAGACGGAGGAACGGGCATGAGCCGGAGCTATCGCGGCGCGATCGCCGTCCTGGGCACGGGCATGGCCGGGCTGGGCGATTGCCAGGGCCGTACCGAGCAGGAAATCATCGCGCAGGCCTCCCGCCGCGCCGTGGCCGCCAGCGGTCTGAAGATGCGGGACATCGACGGCATCATCACCTCCAGCCTGACCTCGCCCTGGTGGGTGATGCGGATGGCGGAATACCTGGGAATCCGCCCGCGCTTCTCCGACAGCACCATGTTCGGCGGCTCGTCCTTCATCGCCGACCTGAAGATCGCGGCGATGGCGATCGAGGCCGGCCAGTGCGAGCACGTGCTGGTCTGCTACGGCGCCAATCCGCGCAGCGCGCCCAGCAGCACGCAGATCAACCAGATGCGCGCGGTGCTGGACCCGCAGCCTTACGAGCATCCGTACAAGCCCTTCAATCCGGTATCCAGCTATGCCCTGGCCGCCGCCCGCCACATGCACCAGTACGGCACCACGCGGCGGCAACTGGCCGAAGTCGCCGTCGCGGCGCGCAAATGGGCGCAGCTGAATCCGGATGCCTTCCTGCGCGAGCCGCTCACCATCGACGAGGTGCTGGGCGCCAAGATGATCTCGGATCCGCTCACCGTGCGCGACTGCTGCCTGGTGACCGACGGCGCGGGCGCCTTCGTGGTGACGCGCGCCGACCGCGCCCGCGACCTTCATCCGCGTCCCATCTACGTGCTGGGCACCGGCCATGCGCACTGGCATCGCCAGATATCCTGCATGCCGGACGTTACCGTCACGCCGGCCGTGGATTCAGGCCGGGCCGCCTTCGCCGAGGCGGGCCTGACGCCCGCCGACGTCGACCTGGTGGAGCTCTACGACGCGTTCACGATCAACCCCATCCTGTTCCTGGAAGACCTGGGCTTCTGCGCCAAGGGCGAGGGCGGCGCGTTCATCGGCGGCGGCCGCATCGAGCCGGGCGGGGACCTGCCCATGAACACCAACGGCGGCGGGCTGTCGTTCACCCATCCCGGCATGTACAGCATTTTCCTGGTGATCGAGGCCGTGGCGCAGCTGCGCCGCGAGGCGGGCGAGCGCCAGGTGCCCAAGGCCGACGTCGCGCTGGTGCACGGCAACGGCGGCGTGCTCTCCAGCCAGGCCACCGCGATTCTCTCCCACTCCCTGTGACCCACGCCATGATGAACAAGACACTCGATTCCGCCGCGCAGGCCGTGGCCGACATTCCAGACGGCGCCACCGTGCTGGTCAGCGGCTTCGGCCTGTCCGGCCAGCCCGTCGAATTGCTCGACGCGCTGGTGGAGCAGGGCGCGAGCGGCCTGACCGTGGTGTGCAACAACAGCGGGGCCCGCGACAGCGGCCTGGCGCGCCTGATCCGGCTGGGCCGCGTGCGCAAGCTGATCGCCTCGTATCCGCGCGGCGCGGAGTCCCAGGCTTTCGAGTCGGCCTACGCCGAGGGGCGCATCGAATACGAATGCGTGCCGCAGGGCACGCTGGCGGAGCGGCTGCGCGCCGCGGGCTCGGGCCTGGGCGGCTTCTTCACGCCCACCGGCTACGGCACGCTGCTGGCCGAAGGCAAGGAGACGCGCCTCATCAAGGGCGTGGGCCACGTGTTCGAGGAACCGCTGCACGCCGACTACGCGCTGGTGAAAGCCTATTGCGCCGATCCCCTGGGCAACCTGGTGTACCGCAAGGCGGGGCGCAATTTCGGCCCGCTCATGTGCATGGCCGCGGCCACCGCCGTGGTACAGGTCCATGCGCTGGCGGAGGTCGGCGGCCTGGACCCGGAGCACGTCGTCACCCCCGGGATCTTCGTGCAGCGCGTGCTGCGCATCCCCGACGCCCAACTGACCGGAGCCCTGCAATGATCCAACGATATTCCCGCGAGGACATCGCCCGCCGCGCCGCGGCCGACATCCCGCCCGGCTCCTACGTGAACCTGGGCATCGGCCTGCCGGTCATGGCGCTGGATTACTGGACGCCGGAGCACGGCGTCACCGTGCACAGCGAGAACGGCATCCTCGGCATGCGGGCGCGCACGGAGGCCGATCCCGTGGACCCGGACCTGACCAACGCGGCCAAGCAGAACGTGGCGCTTTCTGAAGGCGGCAGCTTTTTCAACCATGCCGACTCCTTCGCCATGATGCGCGGCGGCCACCTGGACTATTGCATCCTGGGCGCCTACCAGGTCTCGGAAACCGGCGACCTGGCCAACTGGTCGCTCGGGCAGCCCGGGGTGGCCGCCGCCGTGGGCGGAGCCATGGATCTGGCCGTCGGCGCCAAGCGCGTGCACGTGCTGATGGAACACCTGACGCGGGACGGCCGGCCCCGGCTGCGCCGCCAGTGCGACCTGCCGTTGACGGGCGCGGCCTGCGTGGACCGCGTCTACACCGACTTCGCCACGCTGGACGTGACGCCGCAGGGCTTCCTGGTGCGCGACATGGCCCCGGGCCTGACGCGCGAAGCCCTGCAGGCCGCCACCGACGCGCCGCTGCGTTTCGCGCAGGAGCTTTGCGATGTCGAATGACGCCCGGCTTGAGGAATTCCGCGCGGAAGTCCGCGGCTTCCTGCGGACCCATCTGCCCGCCGACCTGCGACGCAAGGTGCTGGACCACCAGCGCCTGGACAAGCAGGACTTCCAGCGCTGGCACCGCATCCTGCACGAGCGCGGCTGGGTCGCGCCGAACTGGCCGGCCGAACATGGCGGCGCCGACTGGAGCATCCTGCAGCGCAATGTGTTCGACGAAGAGTGCGCCCTGGCGGGAGCGCCCGAAACCGTGCCCTTCGGGCTGCGCATGGTGGCGCCCGTCATCATGGCCTATGGCTCCGCCTGGCAGAAGAGCCATTTCCTGCCGCGCATCCTGAGCGGGCAGGACTGGTGGTGCCAGGGCTACTCCGAGCCGGGCGCCGGCTCGGACCTGGCGTCCCTGACCACGCGCGCGCGCCGGGAAGGCGACGTCTTCGTGGTGAACGGCCAGAAAACCTGGACCACCTATGCCCAGTACGCCGACATGATGTTCTGCCTGGCGCGCACCGATCCCGACGCCAAGGCGCAAGAGGGCATTTCCTTCCTGCTCATCGACATGCGCAGCCCGGGCGTGTCGCTGCGGCCCATCCGGACGCTGGACGGCGGCGAGGAAATCAACGAGGTCTTCCTGGACGAGGTGAGGGTGCCGGTCTCGCACCTGGTGGGCGAAGCGGACCGCGGCTGGACCTACGCGAAGTACCTGCTGTCGCACGAACGCTTCGGCGCGGCCCGGGTGGGGCGCGCCAAGCGCGAGCTGGGCCACCTGCAACGGCTGGCGGCCCAGCGGAAGGTTGACGGCCGCCCGCTGGCCGAGGATCCTGTCTTCGCGCAGCGGCTGGCTCAGTTGGAAATCGACACGCTGGCGCTGGAGCAGGCCAACTTGCGGCTGATCGCGCGGGACCAGCGCGGCGCCGGCCATGGCGCGGAAGCCTCGATCCTCAAGTACCTGGGCTCGACGCTGGCCCAGCGCATCAGCGAGGCCCTGGTCGACACCGCCGGCACGCATGCGCTTGCCTACCGTTCCGACGCACTCGAACGCGGTTACGCGCAGGGCGACCCGACGCCCGAGGAAGAACTGGAAGCCATGCCCGGCTTCTATCTCAACCTGCGCAAGATCTCGATCTATGGCGGAACGGACGAAGTCCAGAAGAACATCATCGCCAAGCTCGCCCTGGGCGCGGCGGACGATTACAGCGAGGACCAGCGCGCCCTGGACGATGCCGTCGGACGGTATCTGCAAGGAGAGTACCCGGCGCCCGCCGCCCGCGAGATGCTCGCCGGCGATGCGGATCCCGAAGCCTCGCCGCACTGGCGCGCCTTCGCGGACATGGGCCTGTCGGGCCTGGGCCTGCCGGCGTCGGCGGGCGGCATGGACGGCGGACTTGCCGAGCTATGCGTGGTGATGGAGCGCTTCGGCCGGCACTTGGTGATCGAACCCTACGACGCCAGCGCGGTGCTTTGCGGCCAGTTGCTGGCGCGCCTGCCCCAGGGCGAACGGACCCGCGCGCTGCTCGCCGGGATCGCGCAGGGGGCGGCGCCTGTGCTGGCCCATGCCGAGCCGGATTCGGACTGGCCGCTGGACGCGCCGGGCGCGATGGCGGCGACGGCCGAACCGCAAGGCGGCGGTTGGAGGTTGAATGGCGTCAAGCGGCGCGTGCCCTACGGCGCCGGCGCGCGGCAGCTGCTGGTCACGGCGCGAGATGCCGAGGGAATGGCGGTGTTCCTCGTCGAGGCCGGCAACGCCGGCCTGCGGCGCGAGGGCGCGCCGGGGCTGGACGGCCGCCCCTACGCCGATATCGTGCTCACGGATTGCCAGGTCGATGCCGCCGCCCGGCTGGGACTGGCCGGCGAGGCCCTGGAGCAGGCGGCGGACGCGGCGCGCGTCGCCCTCTGCGCGGAGGCGCTGGGCGCCATGCAGGCGCTGCTGGAGGCCACCCGCGATCACGTGTCGGCCCGCCGCCAATTCGGCCAGCCGCTGGGCCGCTTCCAGGCGGTGCAGCACCGCCTGGTGGACATGCTGCTGGCCCTGGAGCAGGCGCGCTCGCTGACCTGGCTGGCCGCCGCCGCGGATGCCTCCGATGCGCGCCGGCGCGCGCGCCTCGCGTCGGCGGCCAAGGCTGGTTGCGCGCAGGCGGCCCGCTACATCGGCCAGCAAAGCATCCAATTGCACGGCGGCATGGGCATGACCGACGAGCTGCCGGTAGGCCATTACGTCAAGCGCCTGCTGGCCATCGAACACACGCTGGGCGACGCCCGTTACCATCTCAACCGTTATCAGCGGCTGGCGACGGCCTGAGCCGCGCCGCCGAAAAGGGCACATCATGAGCTTGACTCCCACTTCGCCGTCCCGCGACCTCTCCGCCACCGTCCGCTACGCCCTGCACGGGCGCGCCGCGGTGATCTTCCTGGACAACCCGCCCGTCAACGGGCTGGGCGACACGGTGCGCCGGGGCATCCACGAGGGGCTGGCCCTTGCGCAATCCGATCCCGCGGTGGACGCCATCGTCATCATCGGCGCCGGGAAAGCCTTTTGCGGCGGCGCCGACATCCGCCAGTTCAATACCCCGGCCGCGACCGCCAGGCCCATGCTGCGCGACGTGATCGCGGCCATCGAAGCCTCCGCCAAGCCGGTGCTGGCCGCCATCCACGGCGTCGCGCTGGGCGGCGGGCTGGAGCTGGCGCTGGGGTGCCACTACCGCGTCGCGCAGACAGGCGCCCGGCTGGGGTTGCCCGAGGTAAACCTCGGCCTGGTGCCGGGCGGAGGCGGCACGCAGCGCCTGCCGCGGCTGATCGGCGTGATGCCGGCCCTCGACATGATCCAGACCGGCAAGCCGCTGGAGGCCAGCGCCGCCCTGGCCGCGGGGCTGGTGGACGCCGTCGCCGAAGGCGATCTGCTGGCCGCCGCGCTGCCCTACGCCCTCGAATGCGCGGCGCAGGCCTCGCATCCCATCGCCTCGCGCCGCGCCCTGAGCGCGCAAGGCGCGGATTTCTCGGGCGCACGCGCCCGGCTCAATCCCAAGGCCCGCAACGCGCTCGCGCAGCGCGCCGCGATCGATTGCGTCGAGGCCGCCACGCGCCTGCCCATCGAGGCCGGGCTGGACGAAGAGCGCCGGCTGTTCGACGCGCTGGTCGAGGGCGACGCCTCCAAGGCGCTGCGCCACCTGTTCTTCGCCGAGAAAGAGGCGCCGCGCGTCAAGGGCGAAGGCCGCGCGGGCGCGATCGGGCGCGTGGGCATCCTGGGCGCCGGCACCATGGGCGGCGGCATCGCCATGGCGTTCGCCAACGCCGGCCTGGACGTCACGCTGTGCGAGCGCGATCGGGCGGCGCTGGACCGGGGCATGGCGCTGATCCGCAAGAACTACGACATCACCGCCGCCAAGGGCAAGCTCGACGCCGCCGGCGTGCAAGCGCGGATGGCGCGTATCTCGCCCAGCCTGGACCTCGCGGATCTGGCGCAGGCCGACCTGGTGATCGAAGCCGTATTCGAGGACATGGGCGTCAAGCAGGACGTGTTCCGTCAGCTGGACGCGATCTGCAAGCCCGGCGCGATCCTGGCCACCAATACGTCGCGCCTGAACATCGACGAGATCGCGGCGTGCACCAAGCGCCCCGAGGCCGTGATCGGGCTGCATTTCTTCAGCCCCGCCAACGTCATGAAGCTGCTGGAAGTGGTGCGCGGCGCGCGCACCGGCGCCGACGTGATCGCCACCTGCATGGCCGTGGCGCAGAAAATCGGCAAGATCCCCGTGCTGGTGGGCGTGTGCGAAGGCTTCGTTGGCAACCGCATGCTGACGGGCTATTGGCGCGAAGCGGGCTTCCTGCTCGAAGAGGGCGCCAGCCCGCGGCAGATCGACGGCGCGCTCACGCGCTTCGGCATGGCCATGGGGCCCCTGGCCATGGCCGACCTGGCGGGCATGGACATCAACTGGGCCACGCGCAAGCGCCTGGCTCCCACGCGGCCCGCGCACCTGCGCTATTCCAAGGTCGCCGACCGCATCTGCGAACTGGGCCGATTCGGCCAGAAGACGGGGGCGGGCTATTACCGCTACGAGCCGGGCAGCCGCGAGCCGCTGCCGGATCCGGTGGTCGACGGCATCATCGAAACGTGCGCGCGCGAGGCGGGCATCGTCCGCCGCGCGGTGTCCGACGAGGAAATCGTCGAGCGCTGCATGCTGGCGCTGGTCAACGAAGGCGCGCGCATCATCGAAGAAGGCATCGCGCAGCGCGCTTCCGACGTAGACGTGGTCTATGTCCATGGCTACGGCTTTCCGGGCGCGCGCGGCGGCCCCATGTTCTACGCCCGCACGCTGGGCCTGGCGGCGACGCTGGAGAAACTGCGCGCCTTGCGGCGCGAACATGGCGAGCACTGGGCGCCCGCGCCGCTGATCGAACGCCTGGTGGAGCAGGGGGCGACGGCGTTCTGACGCGTCCGCGCCGTGGCCAGGGCCGCGCCCGGCGTCATGCCGGCCGCGGCCTTCTTTGCGATACTGTAATGCCCTGGACCCACTCTTCAGCCATGACAGACACCATCCCTTCCGGATTTACCCCCTGGCATCCGAGCAGTCCCTTCATGGCGCACCTCGCCGACCTGGGCGCGCTGTACAAGCGCGACGCGGACAGCGTGCTGGCTCTGCGCGTGGGCGTGGCGCATACCAATATGCACTCGATCGCCCATGGCGGGCTGCTGGCCACGCTGGCCGACAGCGCGCTGGGACACACCATCGCGCATCAGGCGCAGGTGTCGGTCGTTACGGTGCAGATGTCGGTGGAATACCTGAACCCGGTCAAGCCGGGCGACTGGCTGGAGGCGCACGTCCGGATCGACAAACAGGGCAAGCGCCTGATCTATGCGACCTGCCTGCTGCAAGTGGAAGGCCGCGTCATGCTCAAGGCCAACGCGGTGTTCGCCGTGCGGGCGGCGCCCACGCCGGCCTCGGACGGCTGAAGCGGGCGCGGGCCGGCCGAGCGGCCGGCGCGCCGCTTGCGGCTACTCGACCTTGACGCCGGTGGTCTGGACCACGTTGCGCCATTTGGCCGTCTCGTCCGCCACGAAGGCCGAGACCTGCTTGGGCGTCATGGGGCCCAGCGGCTCGCTGTTCTGCCCGGCCAGCCGCTGCACCATCTCGGGCGAGTTCATGATCTCGCTGGTGGCCTGGTTCAGCTTGGCCACGATGGCCGGGTCCGTGCCCGCGGGCGCGTAAAAACCCAGCCAGGTGTAGACGTCCAGGCCCGCCGCGCCGGACTCGGCGAAGGTGGGCAGGTCGGGGAACAGCTTGCTGCGCTCGGCGCTGGCGACCCCGATGGGACGCAGCTGGCCCGACTTGATGAAGGGCGCCACGCTCATTGCGTCCTGCACGGCGACCTTCAATTCTCCCGACACGACCGCGTTGGTGGCGGGCGACGCGCCCTTGTACGGAATGTGCTCCATCGGCACGCCGGTGATCTTCTTCAGCCACTCGCCGCCCAGATGGGTGGAGCCGCCGAAGCCCGCCGAACCGTAGGGCACGCCGGGCTGCGCCTTGCCCCAGCTCAGGAACTCCGGAATGGTCTTGACGGGCAGCGCCGCGTTGACCACCACCAGGTTCGGGGCGCGCGCGAGAATGGCGATGGGTTCGAAGTCCTTGACCGGGTCGTAGCGGACCTTGTCGTTGACCGCCGGGCCGATGACGTGGCCGGTGGCGTTGATCAGCAGCGTATAGCCGTCGTTCTTCTGGCGGGCCACCAGTTCGGTGCCGACCTGTCCGGCGGCGCCGGGCTTGTTCTCGACCACGAAGGTCTGGTTGAAGCGCTTGCCCAGCTCGGCCGTCAGCAGGCGCGCGACGATGTCGGTCATGCCGCCGGGGGCGAAGGCCACGACGACGGTGACGGGATGGTCGGGGTACTCGGCGCGGGCGGCGCCCGCGCCCAGGCTGCTCACGAGCAGCGCGCCCAACGCGCCGCGTCGCAGGATATTGCGGATCATGGTTGTCTCCAGGAGTCTTATCGTGAGGAAGGCGCGACTGCCAGTGCGCCTCCGCGAGGCCAGTATGGCGGCGCCTGGCGCATTACTCCATCCGAAATATTCGAACCCAACGTTCGTGCCTGTCTAAAACGCCGCGGCGGCACTGAAGGCGCGCCGGCCGATTGAATGCGCGCGAACGCAGCGTTCGAAACATTCGACTCCTCGCCGCGCGAGTCGGCCTGCATAATTTTCCGGATCGTCTGAATCACGGAGACACTATGCTTCACAATGCCTTGCGCGGCGTAAAAGTCGTGGACCTTTCGCGCATTCTCGCGGGTCCCTGGTGCACGCAGAATCTGTCCGACCTTGGCGCGCAGGTCATCAAGGTGGAACACCCCGAGCGCGGCGACGACACCCGCGGCTGGGGCCCCCCGGACCTGCGCGCGGCCGACGGCGGCGCGTCGATGTCGGCTTACTTCATGGCCTGCAATCGCGGCAAGCAATCCGTCGCCATCGACTTCTCCACCGAAGCGGGCGCGGCCCGCGTGCGCGAACTGGTCGCCGACGCGGATGTGCTGGTCGAGAACTACAAGGCCGGCGGCCTGCGCAAATACGGGCTGGACTATGACTCGCTTGCGAGCGTCAATCCGCGCCTCGTCTACCTCTCCATCACGGGCTACGGCCAGTCCGGCCCCATGGCCGGCAAGCCGGGATACGACTACGTGTTCCAGGGCATGGGCGGGCTGATGAGCTATACCGGGCAGCCCGACGGCACGCCCGGCGCGGGCCCCTTGCGCACCGGCGTCGCGGTGGTGGACCTGATGACCGGCATGTACGCCACGTCGGCGGTGCTGGCGGCCCTGCGCCAGCGCGACCAGACCGGACGCGGCATGCCGTTGGACATCTGCCTGCTGGACGTGGCGGTGGCGCTGAACGCGAACCAGGGCGCCAATTACCTGGTGTCGGGCGAGGCGCCCAAGCGCAGCGGCAACGCCCATCCCAACTGCGCGCCGTACGAGGTCTTCGCCTGCGCCGACGGCCACCTCATCCTGGCCATCGGCAACGACGGCCAGTTCGCGCGCTTCAGCGGCGTGGCCGGGCACCCGGAATGGGCGGCCGACGCGCGCTACGCCACCAATAGCGCGCGCCTGGCGCACATGGACAGCCTGCGGCCGCTGATCGCCGGCACCCTGGCGGGCGCTCCCCGCCAGCGCTGGACCGACGCCTTCGACGCCGCGGGCGTGCCGTGGGGCCCGATCCACACGCTGGACGAGGTGTTCGCGCATCCCCAGGTCCAGCACCGCGGCCTGCTGCAGACCACCACGCATCCGGTGCTGGGCGAGCTACGCCTGGTGCGCAACCCCTTGCTGGCGGGCAGCCCGCCCGAGGCGCTGGGCGCGGCCCCGCCGCTGCTGGGCGAGCACACGCAAGCCGTGCTCGCCGACGCCGCGACTTTGTGATTCATCCGAGGAGACAACAATGAAATCCCTACGCTTCCACCTCGCGGCGATCTGCGCCTGCGCCGTCCTGCCGGCCGTGGCCGCCGCCGAGTATCCCGACCGGCCCATCCGCCTGGTCGTGCCCTACGCGGTCGGCGGCACCACGGACATCATCGCCCGCGTGGTCGGCGCCAGGCTCGGCGAGCGGCTCGGGCAGTCCGTCGTCGTCGAGAATCGTCCCGGCGCCGGCGCCGGCGGCAGCATCGGCTCGGCCTATGCCGCGAAGCAGCCCGCCGACGGCTACACCCTGGTCATGGCGGTGGAGAGTTCACACGCCGTCAATCCCAACGTCTACGCCAGGAGCGCCTACGACCCCATCAAGGACTTCGCGCCCATCAGCAACCTGGCCGACGTCCCCAACGTGCTGGTCGTGAATCCCTCCGTGCCCGCCCGGGACCTGGCCGCATTCCTGCGGCTCTTGAAGGCCGAGCCGGACAAGTACGCCTTCGGATCGTCCGGCAACGGCGGGCTGAGCCACATGAACGGCGAGCTGTTCCTGAAGACGACCGGCACCCGCATGCTGCACGTTCCCTACAAGGGCCTGGGACCCGCCCTCAACGATCTGGTGGCCGGCCAAGTGCAGGTGGTGTTCGACAACATCCCGTCCTCCTACCCGCTGATCCAGGGCGAGCGCATCCGCCCGCTCGCCGTGGCGGCCAGGCAGCGGCTCAAGGTGCTGCCCGACGTGCCGACCTATGCCGAGGCCGGCTTGCCGGCCATGAACAATCCGTCCTGGTTCGGCCTCGCCGCGCCCGCCGGCACGCCGCCCGCGGTGCTCGACAGGCTGAACGCGGCGGTGCGCGAAGCGCTGGCAGATCCCGCCACGGTGGAAGCCATCGAGAAGCAGGGCGCCGTGCCCAGCCCGATGTCGCGTGAAGAATTCGGGGCGTTGATCGCCCGGTCCTACGGCCATTGGAAGACGGTGGTCGAAGACATCAAGTTCGAGAAAATGCAGTAACAAGGAACCCTCATGAGCATCAAGACCTTTGCCGTTTCCCATGCCCGCGCCGAGATCGACGCATCCGGCATCGCCACCCTGACCATGGAGGACGCTGGCGTCCTGAACATCCTGAGCACGCCGGTGATCGATGGCCTGCGGGAAGCGCTGGCCCGATTGCGCGAGGACGACTCGGTGCGCGTGCTGGTGCTGCGCGGCGCCAGCGACCGGGCCTTCGTGGCCGGGGCCGACATCGCGGAAATGGCCGCGCTGGACGAGCCCAAGGCCCGGCGCTTCATCTCCAACCTGCGCGACCTGTGCAACGCGGTCCGGCATTTCCCCGTGCCGGTCATTGCGCGCATCCCGGGCTGGTGCCTGGGCGGCGGCCTCGAATTCGCCCTGGCCTGCGACCTGCGCATCAGCGCCGACGACGCGCAGTTCGGCATGCCCGAGGTGAAGGTGGGCATTCCCTCCGTGATCCACGCCGCGCTCATGCCGCCGCTGATCGGCGCCGCCAACAGCGCCTGGATGTTGCTGACCGGTGAGCTGATCGACGCCCGCCTCGCCCGGGAATGGGGCCTGGTCAACGCCGCGGTGCCCAAGGCCGAACTGGACGACGCCGTGCGCAAGCTGGCCGAGGGGTTCGCCGCGCTGGGCCCGGCGGCGCTGCGCCAGCAGAAGAAGCTGCTGCGCCGCTGGGAGACGATGTCGGTGGACGAGGCGATCGAGGACAGCGTCGCGGAATTCGGGGCGGCCTTCAATACCGGCGAACCCCAGAAGTTCATGAACGAATTCCTGGAAAGCAAGCGCCGCGCCAGAAGCTGACCCGTCCCCGGAAACCTGGGCAGGTCCCCGGCCCGCATGAGGCAGGATGCGGCGCCGGGTCGAAACAGGCTTTGCCCGCCGGTGGAACTTTCGCCGGGAGGCTGTTACTCAGACCGTGAACCTGGCGGGCCATCCCGGTCCGCCGCCCTTCGAACATCGATTCACGGGAACGCCATGGTCACGCAAGTGCAGGGAACATCGGGCCAACTGCAAACGAATTTGCTCGCCCGCATGGGAAATCAGTTCCAGCATTTCGCCGCGGTGATCGGCCAGGGGCTGAGCCGCGTCCTGGCCCAGGCCCAGAACGCTCCCGTTCCCCAGTTCGGTCAACGCTACGCCCCGGTCAATGGGAATGCCATCCAGGCCAACGTGGCCGGATACCGCGTCCTGGGCGACAAGGCGAAGGGGGTGGAGCCGGGTTTCATCGCCAAGCGCGACTGGACTCCCGGCGACGAGGCCAAGTTGCAGAACCCGCAGCACAAGTTCAATACGCTTGCGCATCAACTGACGACCCGTTGGCTCGACCCGCAGCCCGCGCTAGGCGGCCCGAGCGATCAAGCCCTGGAAGCCATGCTTCAGCGGGTGCTGGGGGCCATCGCCGGATCGACGTCGCCCCATGCCCAATCGGCCCAGGACTTGCTGCAGCCCGACGATGACACGGGCGAGCTGAACGTATTGGCGACCTTGCGGGGGGGCGTGGCCCTGGACATCGGCTTCCGGAGCGCGATGATCGCCGACATGGTGCAGGAGGCCTTTGTCGGCAGCGCGCAGATGGCCGACCAGGCGCGTGCCGGACAGGCCACCGAAATGCTGGGCCGGCTGCGCCAGGGCGTCATGGACGTCCAGCCGAAGTTCAACAAGAACCACTACATCAAGCTGGATTACTACGAAGCCGACAAGTCCGGGGACAAGTACCAGATTCCCCTCGACAAGTCGAAAGGCGCGCTGCACCGCTGGTACACGGGCGCTACCGCCAAGGACCGCAACGAGGGGGCGGTGCGCGAGGCGCTGGCCAACGACCTGATGCGCAGCCTGGGCATCCAGAGCCAGAAGCTCAAGATCGTGGAAGGCCAATACGCGGACGGCACGCCCAAGCTCATGCTGGACGGCACGCACGTGGACGGCGCGAACGGAAACTCCTTCAGCGACTTCGACGGCAAGCCCTTGCGCGGCGAGCGTTATCTGAAGGATGGCGTGCTGGTGCGCAATACGCAGGCACAGGGCGACGCGCCCGGCGTCTTCAGCGGGCCGCCGGTACTGGACTCCAGCATGAATGAGCTGGGCCGCAACAAGATCCTGCTGCTCTTGATGGCCGATCGCGATGCGCTCGGCTCCAAGGGCGGCAACAAGGGATACGTCGGCAATACCTTCGTGGGGATCGATCCCGGCCACGCGCTGGAGAGCGGCCTGCTGGGGCGGCGCGGCGACATCAATTCGGATTTCTCGTTCAAGCAGCCCGGGGTGCTCGCCTCCCAGGGGTACAAGAATTTCTCCATGTTCGATCAGACCCCGCTCTCCGAGAAGATGGAAGGCGTGCGCCAGATCGCCCGCTTGAAGGAATCCGGCGCCGACACCCGCCTGTTCGACCTGTATTCCCAGCAGTTCGGCAACGGCCGGCCCGCGGCCGCCGATTTCGACCAGCACATCCAGGGCCTCAAGGCGCAGTACGAAGGGCGCCGCGACGACATCCTGCAGATATTCCAGGAACGGCTGGACGTGGATAATTTCGATTTTGGCGTCCCGCCTACCGATGCCCTGCATGCCGGCCTGCGCGACGTCTCCCTGAATCTGCTCGACGGCCTGGAAAAATTCACCTCGCCCACCGTCGCCAGGACCGAGCACGGCATCGAGCTGCGGCATCCGATGATCGCCGATCCGGCCAAGCGCAAGGAATGGCATATCCGCCAGGAGGCCGGCACCAACGACCTGCTGTTCACGTGCTCCGCCTCGAAGGGCGACGTCGCCAAGATGCGGCAGGCGCTGCAGGCCTACCTCGGGCCGCTTGCGGCGCAGGGGGGAGCGGCGCTCGCGACTTCCGCCAACGGCAAGGAGGTCTCGCTGCGCGTGCCGGTGGCCCTGGTGACGCAGTTCGGCGGGCTGCTCTCGTCCACGTCCATCCTCAACCACAAGCACTGAACCGCTCCGGCTTCGCCCGTCCCGCACCCAAAGGAAATCCGCCATGCCCCCGACTCTGCCCGCCAAACTCTCCGCCATGGCCAAGGCCCTGGGCCGGGACGATACGCTGTTCGACGAGCAGGGCGCGGGCGCGCTGCTCGTCGACGGCATCGTCCTGCTCTTGCAGTATTTCGTCGAAGACGATGCGCAGGTCCTGGTGCTGGCCGCGGATCTGGGCCCCCTTGCCCAGGAGGCGCGCGCCCGCGTCTATCCCATGATGCTGGCCGGGAACACCTCCTGGCGTTCGGTCGCGGGCGGCGCGCTCGCGCTGGACGAGACGCGTCACCATGCGATGCTGATGCTGCGCCTGGACCTGGCCGAACTCGACGGCGCCGCCCTGACCGGACGGCTCCACGCCTTCAGCGACGCCGCGGTGAGCTGGCGCGCCCGGCTGGACCTGTCGCAGCCTGACGGCGCGGCCCCGCCCGCCGCCCAGCCCGAGCCGGCCTTCATCCCGGCCAGTTTTGCCTGATACCTCCGGCCCTTATCCTCGCCGCACAATCCGCCCATGAACATCGACACCTTCCTCGCGCTGGTCAACGCATACTGCACGCGGGCCGGCCTGCCTCCCGCCGAACTCCACGACGAACACTGCGTGCTGATGCCGCAGCCTGAACAGGCCGTGATACTGGCCTGGGACGGCGCGGAAGAAGAGGTGGTGCTATTGGCCCCCGTGGGCGCCGAAGCCGCCGCGCTGGACGGGGAGTCCGCCGTCGAACTGCTGGGCGACGCCTACCTCGGGCAGAACCTGGGCGGCGCCGCCGCCGGCATCGACCCGCGGACGGGCGGCCTGGTGCTGTGGCGCCGCCTGCCCGCCTACGGGCTCACGGCCGACAGGCTGGAGCGCGCCATCGGACGCACCGTGACGGCGGCGCAGGCCTGCGCGGGCGTTTGACCGGCCTGGTTTGCGCGGGGCTTGAGCATCAGGGCTTGCGTGGGGGGGGGCGCTAGGGCTTGCTCGGGCGCTCGAACGGCTGGCCCTGGCGAACGCTCAGTCCGGCTCGCGGGTGGCCGCCACGATGGGATCGTCGAGCAGGTATTCGGCGACCTGCTCCACGAAGGGCGAGGGCGGCACGCCGGCCTGGGTGACGAGCGTGAGTTCGCGCAGCGCCCAGGGTTCGCTCAAGGCCACGGCCGCGATCCGCTCTTCGCGCAGCGCGCTGGCGGCCACGCTGCGCGGCACCAGGGACACGCCCACGCCCGCCTCCACCATGGACAGCACCGCGTCGAAAGTGTGCACGTGGATGCGCACCTTGGGCGTCTTGCCGGCCAGCTTGGCCATGTCGCGCAGGAAAACGTAGTTGCTGCTGCTGCGGCTCATGCAAACGAAATCCAGGTCCAGCACGGCCGGGAAGCGCACCGGCGAACTCTCCACCACGGGATGGTTCAAGGGCGCCGCGATGATCAGCTCATCGACCGCGTAGCGCGTCGCGTTGACGCCGGCGGATTCGGCCCGGCCCGCGAAGATGCCGATATCGGCCTCCTGGCCGGCGATGGCCGCCTCGATGGTATTGCTGGACCGCTCTTCGAGCAGGATATTGACGTTGGGATTGGCCGACAGGAAGCGGCTCAGGCTGGGAACGATGAATCCGTTGAGCGAACTGCTGTTGGCGAACAGCTTGACGCTGCCCTTCAGCCCGCTGGCGAAGCCGCTGACTTCGCCGTGCATGCGTTCCACCCCCGCCAGCAGCGAGCGCACGTGCTTGAGCACGAAGTCGCCTTCGGGCGTGAGCTCCATGCCGCGCGCCTCCCGCTTGAACAGCGGCACGCCCATCGCGAACTCCAGGTTCTTCAGGCGATAGCTGGCCGAGGAGGCGGTCAGGTGCACCGCGTTGGCGCCGCCGGACAGGCTCTTGGCCTCGGCGATCGCGAGGAACAGGCGGAGATCGGTAAGTTCGTAGCGCATCGCCCAAGATTACCGTAGTTGGCGCGCCGGCGTCACTCGGCGTCCCGCCGTCACAGATAAGGCGTGGCCAGCCAGATCACCTTGTTGCGCAGCCGTTTGGCGAACGGCGCCTGTAGCAGGTCTTCCAGCGTTTCGCGCTTGGCCTGGCCGATCAGCGCGTCGACCCGCGCCGCGATCCAGCGCGCCACGCCGGGATCGTAGATCTCGGTATCCAGCTCGAAATTCAGCCGCAGGCTGCGCGGATCCAGATTGGACGAGCCCACGTAGGCCCAGGCATCGTCCACGGTCATCAGCTTGGAATGATCGAACGCCCCGCCCGAGCGCCAGACCCGGCAGCCGGTGCGCACCACCTGGTCCAGCTGTGCCGTCATCGCGTAATCGACCAGCCGCAGATTGTTCTTGCCCGGGATGACGATATCCACCACCACGCCGCGGCGGGCCGCCGTGGCCAGCGCGCCGATCAGCGTCTGGTCGGGCAGGAAATAGGGCGACTGGATCCGGACATGGCGCTGCGCCACCGCCAGCGCGCCCAACAGCAAATTGTGCGAGCTGCCCAGCGCCCGATCCGGGCCCGACGGCACGCAGCGCATCGGCACGGAGCCGCTCGGGGGCAGGGCGCTGGGATCGAACCAGGGCTTGGCGGGCAGCGATTCGTGCGTGGTGAAATTCCAGTCGTGCGCGAACACGGACATCAACTGGGTCACGATCGGCCCTTCCACGCGGAAATGCGTATCGCGGTTGGTCCCGGCGCCGGCCAGGGCGCTGACGAAGGCCGCCCGCACGTTCATGCCGCCGGTGAAGCCCACGCGCCCGTCGATCACCAGCACCTTGCGGTGGCTGCGCAGATTCGCGTAGGGCATGCGCAGCACCCCCAGCGGGTTGGTCATGAAACGGGCCACCGGCACGCCGCCGCGGGCCAGCATGCGCACGATGGGCGGGCGGGAATACTTCGAGCCGATGGCGTCGATCAGCACCCGCACCTCCACGCCGCGCGCCTGCGCCTCGATCAGCGCCTGCGCCATCTCGCGCCCGATGGCGTCGTTGTCGAAGATATAGCTTTGCATCGCCACGGCATGGCTGGCGTCGCGGATCGCCTGCAGCATGGCGGGGTAGGCCTCGTCGCCGCCGGCCAGCGGCTGCACCGCATTGCCGCCCAGCAGCCGGAACCGGCTGACGCGGTCTCCCAGCACCTTCAGCGACGCGAACTGCGGGCCCGAAATCGGCACCACGTCCACCGGCGCCGTCTCCACCTGCTCCGCATCCACCACCATCGCCTCGTCGCGCTGCTGCGACAGCCGCGTCTTGCGGATCCGGTTGATGCCCGCCACGAAATAGAACAGCGCGCCGAACAACGGCGAGAACAGCGCCACCCCGACCCAGCCGATGGCCGCCCGCACGTCCTGTTTGGTCATTGCGGCATGCACCGCCGCGCCCGTCCCGGCCACGATGCTGATGGCAAATACCAGATGGGGCCAGTAATCGATCAAAATAGCGTGTATGCGGTCCATGGCGATGGCGTGAGCGACAGCCTCCAGAGGGGATCAATGCGCAAGGATATCAAGGCGGCGCGCCCTGGCAAGTAGGGCGCCATCGCCTCGTTTCACACCTTTCTGAAAAACATGCTAGAATTCGGCCTCTTCGTTGATGACCAGCTCTTTTCAGGGCAGCGCAGCGAAGAAAGCAGTACCAGTGGTGGCTGTAGCTCAGTTGGTAGAGTCCCGGATTGTGATTCCGGTTGTCGTGGGTTCGAGCCCCATCAGCCACCCCACAGAATACAAATGAAATCAGGCACTTGCGCGAAAGCGGAGTGCCTTTTTTCATTCTGCGATGTAAAAATCAGAACGAAATCGCAAGCGTGAGAACGGCGGTGAGAACGGCGCCCCGCTGTGGCCGAGGCTCGTGAGATAAGGCGATGGTCCATGCTTGCGGGCACGCGGCCGGGTATGTGGGGGCGGCGAAGTCCCAGCAAGGCTGGGAGCGTGACCTGGGCGCCTGTTCAGGTGTCGGTGCCCGGCTTCCCGTCCGGGGAGGATACCCTGGGGAAGCAGAGTGTGAATGTGGTGCCGCCTTCGGCAGAACTCACTACATCCACATGCCCCTCGGATTGCGACATGTAGCCATACACTTGGCTCAAGCCCAATCCCGTTCCCTTCCCGTCTTCCTTGGTGGTAAAGAACGGTTCAAAGATGTGATCCAGAACGGTGGGGGGGATGCCCTCGCCATCGTCCGAGACGCTGACGATTACAAATCGCCCTGTGGCGATGCGCCCGGGCCCGTCGGGATGCGATTCGGCGCCGCTGACTGCAATTTTCACATTGCCGCCATATGGCATTGCGTCTCCGGCATTCACCACCAAATTCAGCAACGCGTTTTCCAGCTGGCTGACGTCGGCGCAAATGAAGCACGGCTCTTCGGGCAGCTGGTAATGCACTCGAACCGCGGAACCGAGCGTTGCTTGGAAGATTGGCTTCATGCCCGTGACACAGGCGCCCACGTCCACCTGGGTCGGCGCGAGAGGCTGGCGGCGGGCATACGCAAGCATTTGTTGCGTTAGGTGGGTCGCTCGTTGCGCGGTCTCCGCAATCGCATCGAGATACTTGAGACGCTTTTCAGGCGCGAGCTCGGGGTTGCGGAGTAATTCGGCCGCCCCGTTGATGATCGAGATGAAATTGTTGAAATCGTGCGCCAGCCCGCCCGTCACGCGACCAAGCGCCTCCATTCGCTGGGCCCGATGCAAGGCCAGTTGGGTGGCCTGCAATTCGAGCTGGCTTTGTCGCTTCTCCGTTACATCACGCGTGACCTTCGCGAAACCGATGGGAGCTCCCGATCCATCCAGTATGGGATCTATGACGACGCTCGCCCAGAAGCGCGAGCCATCTTTGCGTACTCGCCACCCCTCCGCCTCAAACCTGCCTTCGGTCGCCGCGGTCGCCAATGCGCGTTGCGGAACTCCTGCAGCGCGATCCTCTTCCGTGTAGAAGCGGGAGAAGTGCTGGCCGATGATTTCGGAGGCTTCGTAGCCCTTGAAGCGTTGCGCGCCAGCGTTCCAGCTTGCGACGAAGCCATTGGCGTCCAGGAGAAAAATCGCATAGTCGAGGACCCCTTCCACCAGAAGCTTGTAGCGGTATGGTTCGTCAAGTTCCGCCAAGCTACTGATGTGTGCGGCAGTCCCTAGTTTCGGGGGCTCAACGATGCTCATCGTCACTCCAATACGCGATCCTGGGGTGATCAATTATGGATCGAGATAGGCCTCCTCGCAAAGCGCTCATGGTGCCCTAACGCGCTTCCCGCATATGGCGGATTGCGCGCTGTGGTCGCGGATTTAAATCAGAGTGAATTCCATGCGCGGACGGTCATGCTCCCCAGTCCGCTCGACATTGCCATCATGTCAAGGTTGACCGGGGGGTGGCGCTACCTGGCGGTGCGGGTCAGCGGCCCTGAAGCTCGCCGGCGCTCAGGACGCGGCGCAGCGATTCCAGCAACAGGTTGAGCGTGGGGCTGCGCGGCGCGCCCTTTCTCAGGACCAGCTCATAGGGCTCGCTGCGGGATTTGAGTTGCAGGGGCAGCACGCCGACGAGGCGGTGGCGGCAGAAGTAGTTCGCCACGTCGTCGGAAACCAGGGCCACCAGGTCCGTGTTGCGGCTGAGCAGGGAGAGCGTGGTCAGGGTGGACGTGGTTTCGACGAGGTGGAGCGGGAAGTTGAGCTGCGCTTCGTGGAATTCGCGTTCGAGCAGGCGGCGCATGGGCATGTGCGCGCGGTAGACGACCCAGCGGTTGTCTTGCAGTTCGGTCAATTCCACGGATTTGGCGCCCATGGCCGGGTGATGCACGTTGGCGATCACCGATAGCGCTTCGTCCTTGATGAAGAGCGATTCGTAGGTGTCGGGGTTCCTGCTGACGGAGGAGCGGCAGATGGCGGCATCCAGCAGGCCGCGGTCCACCAGGCCCAGAAGGGTTTCGCTGGTGTCTTCCACGACTTCCAGGGACATCCGCGGCTGCTGCTGGAGCAAGTCGGAAATCACGTCGGTCAGCAGCGGCACGGCGCCCATGATGGTGCCGATGGCCAGCCGGCCGCCCGCGCCGCTGGCGATCGCGTCCAGCTCAAACCTCAGGTTATTGATGTCGGCCTGGATCAGGCGCGCGAAACGCAACACGCACTTGCCGGCCTCATTAGGGATTAACCCTCGGTTGGTGCGCTCGAAGAGCTCGACCTGAAAGGTCTGTTCCAGCTCGCGCAGGGCTTTGCTCGCACCGGGCTGGGTGAGCCCGACCTTGTCCGCGGCGCCAAGCAGGGAGCCGCTTTCCTCGATGGCGATCAGCAGCCGCAGCTGCTTGGCATGCAGCCGCGACATCACGGAATTCAGGCTCGGGGTCGTGTTCACTATGAGTGAAAGTTATATCTCTATCGCAAGCTCTCAGTGTACCGAAACGGGAGCCATCCCTAGACTGCCCCTCGCATAACTGTTTTAACGAAGAGGCGATATGGCTTTGATCAATTACGTGACCGAGGTGCGTTTCGGCACTGGCGCGCTGGCTGAACTGAAAGAAGTTTGCGAGAAGCTGGGGATCCAAAACCCCTGCATCGTGACGGACAAGGGCGTGGAAGCCGCGGGCATCGTCGATAAGGTGCAATCCGTGCTCGGCCAGCGGGGCACCGTGTTCAACGAGACGCCGCCCAATCCGTCCGAGTCGGCGGTGCGCGCCGGCGTCGAAGCCTTGAAGGCCGGCGGCTGCGACGGCATCGTCGCGGTGGGCGGCGGTTCGTCCATCGACCTGGCCAAGGCGGTGGCCGTGGCGGCGCGCCACGAGGGGCCGTTGCGCCAGTTCGCGCTGATCGAAGGCGGGCTCCAGCGCATCACCGCCGCCACGCTGCCCATCGTGGCCATTCCCACCACCGCGGGCACGGGCAGCGAAGTCGGGCGCGGCGCCATCATCATCCTCGACGACGGCCGCAAGGTCGGCATCCTCTCTCCGCACGTCATTCCCAAGGTGGCGATCTGTGATCCGGCGCTGACGCTGGGCCTGCCGGCCGGGCTGACGGCGGCTACCGGCATGGACGCGATCGCGCACTGCATCGAGACGTTCCTGGCGCCGGCGTTCAATCCGCCGGCCGACGGCATTGCGCTCGACGGTCTGTGGCGCGCCTGGCGCCACATCGAGCGGGCCTTCCACGAGCCCGCCGACGTCGAGGCGCGGACCAACATGATGAGCGCCTCGCTGCAGGGCGCGCTGGCGTTCCAGAAGGGCCTGGGCTGCGTGCACAGCCTCAGCCATTCTCTGGGCGGCATCAATCCCAAGCTGCACCATGGCACGCTCAACGCCATCCTGCTGCCTGCCGTGATCCGCTACAACCGCGGCGCCGAATCGGTGGCGCGCGAGGACAAGATCGCCCGCCTGTCGCAGGCCATGGGCCTGCCGGCCACGGTATCGATCGAGGACGCCCTGGTCGCCAAGTCGCGCGCGCTGCAGTTGCCCACGGGCCTGGGGCAGCTGGGCGTGACGGAAGATCTGTTCGACCGCATCGTGCAGGGCGCGCTGGCCGACCACAGCCACCGGACCAATCCGCGGGATGCCTCGGCCGCGGACTACGTCGAGATGCTGCGGCAATCGATGTGACTTCCATGCGTGCGCGCCCCGGCGGGGTCGCCGGGCGCGCATGGCGATACGACAGCCAATCATAGAAATAAGCAGGTGGAGACATGAGCAGCACCTCTCTCAACGCACTGGATTCCATGAGCTCCAAGGAGACCATGGTTCCGGATTCCGAGCGCCGCCGCGCCCTCTTCGGGAGCGCCGTCGGCAGCACCATCGAATGGTATGACTACTTCCTGTACGGAACCATGTCGTCCATTATTTTCGCCAAGCAGTTCTTTCCCAGCGACAACGCGCTGGTGAGCCAGATGCTGGCGCTCGCGACCTTCGCGCTGGCGTTCCTGATCCGCCCGCTGGGCGGCGTGATCTTCTCGCACATCGGCGATCGCGTCGGCCGCAAGAAGACGCTGGCCATGACGCTGTCCATCATGGGCCTGTCCACGGTGCTCATGGGGCTGTTGCCCAACTATGCGCAGATCGGCCTGGCCGCGCCCATCCTGCTGACGGTGCTGCGCCTGATGCAGGGGCTGGCCCTGGGCGGAGAGTGGGGCGGCGGCGTGCTGCTGGCGGTGGAGTATTCGCCCCGCAACAAGCGCGGCTTCTATGGCGCCGTGCCGCAGACCGGCGCGGTGCTGGGCCTGGCCCTGGGCAACATCATCACTTCGATGCTGAGCGCCGGCATGAGCGAGGAGGCGTTCCTGTCCTGGGGCTGGCGCATTCCCTTCGTGGGGTCGATCGTGCTGGTGCTGATCGGCATGTGGATCCGCAATGCCGTGGGCGAGACCCCGTCGTTCAAGAGGATCCAGGCCACGCGCGGCAGCGCGCGCATTCCGCTCAAGGAGACGCTGCAGCACCATTGGCGCGAAGTGCTGATCGCCATCGGCGCGAAGGTCATCGAGACGTCGACCTTCTTCCTGTACGCGACCTTCACCATCTCCTACATGATGGACCACGGGTTCGCGCGCTCCACGATTCTCAACATCGTGCTGGTGTGCGCCTTGATCGCGTTCCCGTTCATGCTGTTCTTCGGGCACCTGTCGGACAGGATCGGCCGCAAGAAGGTCTTCATCCTGGGCAGCGTGGCGTTTCTCGCGTGGATCTTTCCCTACTTCTGGCTGCTGGACCAGAAGTCCGTTCCGGCCGCGGCCCTGGCCATCGTGGTGGGCCTGGGCATCATCTGGGCCAGCTACGGCGCCATGATCGGGACCTTGCTGGCCGAGGCGTTTCCGGCGGCGATCCGCTACACCGGCATGTCGCTCGGCTACCAGATCGGGGCGGCGCTGGTCGGCGGTCCGATGCCGCTGATCGCCACCGCGTTGATCGCCTATTTCAGCGGCAGCTATGTGCCGGTGGTGTTCTTCCTCGCGGCTTGCGCGCTGGTCTCCATCGTGGCCGTATCCCTGGCCCGCGACCGCAGCGGCCAGCCGCTGGACGACTGAATGCCATCGCCTTCCTCCATTTCAACCATTGAACAGGAACCTACCTCCATGCAACCCACCGGAGAAATGTTGATCGGCCGCGAGGCCGTCCGCGGCCAGGCTGGAATCCAGCGCGCTTTCAATCCCGCGACCAACGCCGAGATCGCCGAGCCGGCATTCGGCCTGGGCTCGCGCGAGGACGTGGACCGCGCCGTGGGCCTCGCCACCAGCGCCTTCGATTCCTATCGCAACCTGCCGCTGGAGCGCCGCGCGGCGTTCCTGGAAGCCATTGCCGACGAGATCATGGCGCTGGGCGACGCCCTGATCGAGCGCGCCCATGCCGAGAGCGGCCTGCCCGTGGCCCGCCTGACCGGCGAGCGCGCCCGCACCACCGGGCAGCTGCGGCTGTTTGCGCAGGTCGTGCGCGACGGGCATTTCCTGCGCGCCACCGTGGACAACGCGCAACCCGCGCGCCAGCCGGCGCCGCGCGCCGATCTGCGGCTGGCCAAGATTCCCCTGGGTCCGGTGGCCGTGTTCGGCGCCAGCAATTTCCCGCTGGCCTTCTCGGTGGCCGGCGGCGATACCGCGTCCGCGCTGGCCGCGGGGGCGCCCGTCGTCGTGAAGGCGCACAGCGCGCACCTGGGCACGTCCGAACTCGTCGGCCGGGCGGTGCAGCAGGCCGCGCAGCGGCAGGGCATGCCCGAGGGCGTCTTTTCGCTGCTGATCGGCGCGGGTCGCGAGATCGGCGAGGCGTTGGTGGCGCATCCCGGCATCAAGGCCGTGGGCTTCACGGGCTCGCGCCAGGGCGGCCTGGCGCTGCTGCGCATCGCCAACAGCCGCCACGAGCCGATTCCCGTCTATGCCGAGATGAGCAGCATCAACCCCGTGTTCCTGTTGCCGCGGGCGCTGTCCGCCAGGGCCGAGGCGCTGGCCCAGGGCTTCGCCGACTCGCTGACCCTGGGAGCGGGCCAATTCTGCACCAACCCCGGCCTGGTGCTCGCCATCGACGGGCCGGACCTGCAGCGTTTCGTGTCGGCGGCCGGCCAGGCCTTGAGCGGCAAGGCCGCGCAGACCATGCTGACCCCCGGCATCCACGCCGCCTACCAGAGCGGCCGGGCGCAGGTGGACAGCCTGGAAGGGGTCGAGCGCGTGGCTTGCGGCGCGCAGGCCGCCGGCCAGCCCAATGCGGCCGAGGCCGCGCTGTACGTGACGGACGCGCAGCGTCTCTTGCGCACGCCCGAACTGCAGGCAGAGATGTTCGGCCCGGCGTCCGTGGTGGTGAAGGCGAGCAGTCTGGACGAATTGCTGGAGGTGGCCGAGCTGCTCGAAGGCCAGCTCACGGCGACCCTGCTCCTGGACGAGGGCGATCACGACGCCGCGCGCCGCCTGCTGCCGGTGCTGGAGCGCAAGTGCGGCCGCGTCCTGGCCAATGGCTTTCCGACCGGCGTCGAGGTGTGCCATGCGATGGTGCACGGCGGCCCGTTCCCGGCCACGTCCAACGCCATGTACTCCTCGGTGGGCGCCAGCGCCATCGACCGTTTCCTGCGCCCGGTGTGCTACCAGGACATTCCGGACGCCTTGCTGCCGGCCGCCCTGCAAAACGCCAATCCGCAGGGCCTCTGGCGCTTGGTGGACGGCGCCGTGACGCAGCCCTGAAGCGGGGTAGAATCCAGTGACGCGGCAGCGGTGGCACGCTGCCGCGATCGGCCGCGGCTCCTGGCGAGCCCTGTAAGGCCGCGCATTGGCAGGCATCGGCAGGCAATGGCGGCTTCCGCAATTCCGGATGGATTCGCGCTTCTCTCATGCCCAGAAAAATCCCCCCTTTGAACCCGCTTCGCGCCTTTGAAGTGTCGGCGCGGCACATGAGCTTCACCAAAGCGGCCGAAGAACTGTTCGTAACGTCTTCGGCCGTCAGCCATCAGGTCAAGTCGCTGGAAGAGAACCTGGGCATCGCCCTGTTCGTCCGCGATTCCAAGACCCTCACGCTCACGCCGGCGGGCAAGGCCTATCTGCCCGGCGTACAGGAGGCGTTCCGGCAACTGGAGGTCGCGACCTATCAGCTGCACCGCGAGAAGAGCACTGCGCTGCTCAAGATCAATCTGCCGCCGACCTTTGCCGTCAAGTGGCTGATCCCGCGCCTGAGCCGCTTCAGCCGCGAGCATCCGGACCTGGACTTGAAGGTTTCCACTTCCAAGCTCATGGCGGATTTTTCCCGCGATGCCGTGGACATGGAAATCCGCTACGGACGCGGCGTGTACGCCGGGCTGCACTCGGAGCTGGTGCTGCCGGTGGAGGTGTTCGCGGTGTGCAGCCCCGCGCTCCAGCAAGGGCCGCATCCCATCCATGAGTTCGCCGATCTTCGGCACCATGTGCTGCTGCACGACGACAGCACCTACGATGACGTCAGCAACCCGAACTGGGGCACCTGGCTGGCGCACATGGGCGTGCACGACCTGGACGCCGCCCGCGGCCCCTCGTTCTGGCCCAGCCACCTGGTGATCGACGCCGCGATCGACGGGCAGGGAGTGGCGCTGGTGAAGAAAAGCTGGGTGAGCCAGGACCTGGCGTCCGGCAAGCTGGTGCGCCTGTTCCCGGAGCACAGCCTGCCCATCGAGTTCGCCTATTACCTGGTGTTCCCGCGCAATCGCCTGGAGGATCCGCGCATCGCGGCCTTCGTCGACTGGATGCGCGAAGAATTGGCTCGCGACCCGCCCGCCTAGCAGCGGGCCGGGCCGCCGCTCACGGCGCGTTCGCGCCGATCCGATAAATGCGGGCCGCGTTGCCGGCCCACAGCGCGTGCCGTTGCGCGGGCGCCAGGGGCGCGATGGCCTCGGCGAAGGCCGCCACGATGGCGGGGTAGCTGGCGACGAGGCTGTCTACCGGGAAATTGCTGGCGAACATGCAGCGCTCGGGGCCGAAGAGGGAGATGGCGGTCCGGATCAACGGAATGTTGGCCTGCGCCGACCATGGCGAGTCGAGCTGGCCCAGCCCCGAGATCTTCAGGGCGGCATTGGGCGCCAGGGCCAGGGTTTCCAGCGCCTTGCGCCAGCCCGCCAGCCCTTGCGGGCTGCGATCCGAAGGCAGGCCGGTGTGGTTGAGGATCAGCGTGGTGGCCGGAAAATCGCGCGCCAGTTCCAGGGCCTGTTCCAGATGCCACCATGGCGTCTGGAGGTCGAACGACAGGCCGAACCGCTGCAACTGCGCATAGCCGTCGCGCCAGCGGGCATCGTCCATCGATCCCGGCTGGCCGCGGCGGGCGCCGTCGGCGCGAGGCGACGCGGCGGGCTTGTGGCGGATGCCGCGGACCATGGCGAACGCGGCCTGGGCCGCCAGGACCTCCCCGGCATCCGGCGCGCCCAGATCGGCGTGCGCGACCAGGACCGAGGGGCGTTGATGGCGCTCTGCCAACGCGGTCAGCCAGCGGGTTTCGTCCACGGGTCCGCGGCGATCCCATTCCGCTTCGATGTGGACGGTGGCCATGGGCGCGCAGCCCCGGGTGTCGGCCGCGTAGTCCTCCGGCAGGTAGTTGCGCCGCAGCGCTTCGTAGCTGCCATAGCGGAAGCCTTCGACGGTCTCGCCCTGCAACCACGGATAGGGATTCCGGTCGAGGTCCCAGAAGTGCTGATGCGCATCGATGAATGCCGGAATGTCGTTGTCTGCAGGGTTCATGGCCGGGTAATGCCGCGGAGGGTCGATGGAAATGTACCGCTTATGCGGGCACGGCGGTTTTGCCGCGCGCGCCAAACGCGCCGGCGGCCTGCAGCCGCTCGATGCGTTCGGCCGACAGGCCCAGTTCCGAGAAGACCTCTTGGGTGTGCGCGCCGAGCAGGGGCGCGACGCGGCGGATCTGTTGCGGCGTGCCCCGCAGCTTGACGGGGAAGCCGAGCATCTTGACCTTGCCTTCGATGGGATGCTCTCCCTCCATGACCATGTCGCGGGCCCGGGCCTGTTCGCAGTCCAGCGCTTCCTCGTAATTCTGTATGGGGGCGGCGGGCACGCCGGCGGCCAGCAGCAAGTCCACCCATTCGGCGGCGGGGCGGCGGGCGAACTCCTGTTCCAGCAGCGCGATCAGCGCCTTCCGGTTCTTGAGGCGTTCCACGTTGTCGGTGAAGCGCGGGTCGGCCAGCAGGTCCGGGCGCTCGATCACCGCGCACAGGGCGGCCCACAGCTTGGGGTTGGCGGCGCCGATGACCAGGTGGCGGTCGGCGGCGCGGATCGCCTGGTAGGGCGCGCTCATGCGGTTGGCGCTGCCCAGCGGGGAGGGCACGCGGCCGGTGCCCCAGAATTCGGCGGTTTCCCAGATCGACAGCCCCAGCGCGGTTTCGAAGAGCGAGGCGTCGATGTATTGGCCCTGGCCGGTCTCTCCGCGGCCGATCACGGCGCTCAGGATGGCGTAGGCGGCAAACAGCGCCGCGCCCAGGTCCGCGAAGGGCACGCTGGACTTCATGGGTTCGCCGCCGGGCTCGCCCATCACGCTCATGGCGCCGCAGCTGGCTTGCGCGATCAGGTCCAGGCCGGGGCGCAGCGCCCAGGGGCCGGTCTGCCCGAAACCGGAAATGCTGGCGTAGACCAGGCGCGGATTGATGGCCTGCAGCGTGGGATAGTCGATCTTCAGCCGGGCGGCGACGCCGGGGCGGTTGTTCTCCACCAGCACGTCCGCGCTGCGCACCAGCTCGTAGAACGCTTCGAGCCCCTGCGGATTCTTCAGGTCGATTTCGACGCTGCGCTTGTTGCGGTTCAGGGCGATGAAGCCGCCGCTGTCCTCGCCCTTGAGCTTGAAGCCCATGGCGCGGCGCGTCTGGTCGCCGACGCCCGGCGTTTCCACCTTGATGACGTCGGCGCCCATGTCGCCCAGCAGCATGCAGCAATAGGGGCCCGCCATGATCTGGCTGACGTCGAGGACGCGGATTCGGGAAAGAGGAAGAGTCATTGCTATCGGAAGGATGGAAAAAGTGGGCGGGAGAGATCAGCGGCCGATGAAGGCGGGGCGCTGCTTGGCCAGGAAGGCGCGGTAGCCGATCTGGAAGTCCTCGGTTTCGAAGCAGTCGTACGCCACTTCCTGTTCCGAGTCCGTCAGGGGCTGGGGCTGGGCCAGCCGCCGCACGAAGTCCTTGTGCCAGCGCGCCACCAGCGGCGCGCCCGCGGCGATGCGGCGGGCGGCGGCGGCGCCTTCGTCCAGCACCGAGGCGTCGGGCACCACCCGGTTGACGAGTCCCTTTTGCAGGGCTTCGGCGGCGTCGAACACGCGGCCTTCCAGTACGATCTCCAGCGCCACGGCGGGGCCGGCCAGGGCGACGAGGCCGCCCAGCTCGCCATAGGACATCACCAGGCCCAGGCGGTTGATCGGGGCGCCGAAACGGCTGGATTCCCCGCAAAGGCGCATGTCGCAGACCGAGGCCAGCTCCAGCCCGCCGCCGACGCAGGCGCCCTGGATGACGGCCAGCGTGGGGTGCCGGCTGGCCGAGACCGCCTGCATGGCCCGGTGCGTCACCTTGCCGTAGGCCATGGCCTGCGCCTTGTTCAGCCGGGTGCGCGGAAACTCCTCGATGTCGGCGCCCGCGGAGAAGGCGCGCTCGCCCGCGCCGCGCACCACGATGCAGCGCACCGAGTCGTCGGCATCCAGCTCCTGCATCAGATCGCCCAGGCGTTGCCACATTTCCAGGTTCATGGCATTCATCTTGAGCGGATTGTTCAGCGTGAGGGTGACGATCTGTTGCTCGTCGCGGGACAGGAGGATTGCGTCTTCCATGGATCGAATGCCTTATATCGGGTGGGGCGAAGTTGCCATCGCATGCGAAAAGTGTAGGAAGGCCTGCCCACGCCCTCAACCGAGAAAAATTGGGTGTCTGCCCAAGAAAAACTCAGCTAGCGGTGCATGAGAAAAACTTGTCGATCGCCTGAAATATTCCACGTTGTTGGGCGGGATGACGGCTCCTATACTTTTTTCGACCACAGCCTGAGGAGGCCATCCGGACCTCACCGAAGAAGCAGGCGCGGCAGCAGGAAACCAAGGAGACGAGACATGCAACGACGCCTATTTCTGGTAGCGGCGGGGCTGGCCGCCATGCACGGCATGGCCCGGGCCGCCAGCGCGGGAGAGCTGCTGCCCAAGGCCCCCATCCGCATCGTGGTGGGTTTCCCGCCCGGCGGCGGAACGGACGTGGTGACGCGGGTGCTGGCCCAGCAGCTGGGCAGCCGCTGGGGCCGTACCGTGGTCGTCGAGAACAAGACCGGCGCCGCCGGCGTGATCGCGGCCGAGTACGTGGCCAAGCAGGAGGCCGACGGGACCACCTTGCTAATGACGAATTTCAGCAACCACGTGGTGGCGCCCAGCCTGTATCCCAAGCTCGGCTACGTGGTCGAGCGCGACTTCACGCCCATCACGCTGGTGGGAACCACGCCTTGCCTGCTCATCTGCCGCAAGGAGCAGCGGGCGCAGACGCTGGAGGCCATCGTGCAGCGCTGCAAGGACAGCCCCGGCTCGGTGAGTTTCGGTTCGGCGGGCGCGGGCTCGATACAGCACCTGGCGCTGGAGATGTTCCAGCTGCGCACGGGCGTGAAGGCGCTGCACATCCCGTACCGCGGGTCGGCGCCCATGATCTCCGATCTGATCGGCGGCCAGATCGACTACAGCTTCGAAACCATGGCGTCGGCCTCGCCCCAGGTCCAGAGCGGGGCGGTAGTGCCCATCGCCCAGACCAGCCTCAGGCGCGCCCAGGCGCAGCCTTCGGTTCCCACGCTTGCCGAAAGCGGCTATCCGGGTTTCGATGCAAGGGTCTGGTACGGGATCGTGGGGCCGGGCGGCATGCCCGAGGCCCTGGTCCAGGCGATGAGCCAGGATATCAATGACGCGCTGGCGGTGCCGGCGGTGGCCGAGAAGCTGTTGTCGCTCGGC